>Ga0316201_10000328_pt1 | contig 25703 bp, 2 predicted proteins | sample CS6wburrow_MG_FD_204516 | JGI IMG/M metagenome (GOLD analysis project Ga0316201, IMG submission 204516) | Coastal sediment microbial communities from Delaware Bay, Delaware, United States - CS-6 worm burrow | ecosystem: Environmental > Aquatic > Marine > Coastal > Sediment | place: USA: Delaware... | reverse complement strand
ATCAACAAGATCGGTTTCGACCTGTTCGGTAACACGCTCGGCGGCGGCAACAATACCTACATCGCCGACTCGAACATCAACGCCGATGGTGACCTCACGCTCGACGCGCACGCAGAGCAGAAGATTGACGCCGCGGTACTCGCGGCATCGGTCGCTGTTGCAGCCGGCCAGACAGGTATCGCGGTCAGCGGCTCGGGTGCCTTCGTGTTCAACGAGATTGGCGCTAACGTCGCTGCCTATATCGATGGCGACAATACTCAATCCGTTGAAGCAGCAAACATCTCGATCAACGCGAGCGACGATTCAACGATCAACACGATAGCGGGCGCAGCATCAGCCGCGATCGCGCTTGGCCAGACAGGGGTTGCCATATCAATAGGCGCCGCCGTCGCGCTCAACGAAATCAGCACGACCGTCGACGCGTACATTCGCGACATGAACGGCATCACGGCGGACGGCTCCGAGGTCATTAACGCCGCCCTTGGCACTACCCGGGTTACCGGCGACATTACCGTCGCCGCAGAACAGGCGGCGGAGATCAAAGCGATCGCCGCCGCGGCCTCTATCGCGATCGGCATCGGCCAGGTCGGCGTTGCCATCGCCGGCGCGGGTGCCGGCGCAACCAACACGATCCTGACGAGTACCGACGCGACGATCGACAACTCGTCGATCCTCGGTGGCGACGCGGTAGACGTTGACGCAAGCAATACGTCCGAAATCTCGGCGATCATCATTGCAGCCGCAGCCGCCATTGGCGGCGGCCAGGTGGGCGTGGGCGCATCGATCGGCGTTGCAATGGCGCGCAACCTCGTCGGCAACCGCATCGATAAGACGCCGGTGACGACGACGTATCTTAGCGGCGACACATCCACCGCCGACTTCCAGATCACCCAGGGCGACACGGTGCTCGTCGTAGGCGGCATCAACGACGGCGATGTCTACGAGTACATCGGTAAGGACCAGGACGGCAATGCCGCGGATCTGCTGGTCAAAGCCGGCCAGACTGTCGGCGACAAGGACCTGCGCAACACGGACCTCTGGCGTCAGGTCAACCTTGACGACTCGCAAAGCGCGAACGTGACAGCCAGCGTGGTCGACACGTCAGTCAACACCGAGGGTACGCTGAGTATTACAGCGGACTCCGAGCAGACCATTAACGCGCTCGTGCTGGCGGGTTCGGTGGCAGTTGGCGCCGGCCAGGTCGGCGTCGGTATCAGTGGTGCGGGCGTCGCTGCGCAGAACCTGATCAACGCGGATACACACGCCTACATTAGCGGCGACGGCACCGGGATGACTGTTGGCGCTGTCGATATCGACGCGACGGACGAGTCGACTATCAATTCGTTTGCCGGTGCGGCGGCCATCGCGGCCGGCTTCGGCCAGGTGGGCGTATCGCTGTCGCTCGGTGTTGCGATCGGATCCAATGTCATCGACAACACGATTGCGGCTTACATCACGGCGGCCGACGATGGCATTAGTGCCGTCAAAGGCGATATCGACGTACACGCCGCGGACGACTCGACCATCAATTCGAATGCGGTAGCCGCTGCACTCTCCGTAGCCGTCGGCCAGGTCGGCGTAGCCCTCGCGGGCGCCGGCGCGATCGCCGAAAACGTCATCGGCAACGATGTGCAGGCCTATGTCGATGGCGACAGCATCCTGGAAGCCGTGGCGCGCTTCGACTACACGAGCGCGCAGACCGTCGCGGATACCTTCAGCCCGATTTCGGGCCTGCAGCTGACGTCGGCGGAAATCAACCCGGGCGAACGCGTCTTGCTCGTTAATGACTTACAGGGCGGCGCTGCCGGTCTCGCCGGTGAAATCTACGAGTTCGTCGGCCAGTCGGCACTAACTCCTGCTGACCCGACAATACCCGCGATCAATCTGTCCCAGATCGACTACGCCAACAGCGGGACCATTCTTGTGCCGAAGGTCGACGTTAACCTCGACGGCCTTATTAACGCCCTTGATCTGGTGCCGACTGTCGACACTAACGGCGACACTGTTATTGACCTCGACGATCTCGATCCGGCCACGTACGAGATAGCGGGCTGGCGCAAGCTCGAGTTCGGCACCAGCCAGAATATCAATATCACCGCCGAGAACACCTCGAGCATCGACTCGCTCGTCGGCGGCGTTGCAGCTGCAGTCTCGGGCGGCATGGTTGCCGTTTCGGGCGCCGTCGGCCTCGCATTCAGCCGCAACCTGATCGGCACGGGCAGCGCAGGACAGCAGCTCACGGCCGCATACATCGACGACTCTGAAGCCGCCGCGAGCGGCGACATCCTGGTTGAAGCCAGCGCTGCAGAGATCGTCGAGGCGGACGTGTTCGCCGGATCGGTCGCCATTGCCGTTGGCATCGGCGGCGCATTCGCTGGCGCCGGCGCGGGGCTGCTTAACAATGTCGCTTCCGACGTGCAGGCCTTTGTGCAGGACAGCGACCTCGCGGCGATCGGTGACATCGACGTCATCGCCGAGTCGGACACAGATATCGTTCGTGCGGAGGCACTCGGTGTCGCCGTGGCGGCGAGCCTTGGGGCTGCCTCGGTGGCGATTTCGGCCAACATAAACACGATCAGCAACGACGTTGACGCCTTCATTCACAGCACGGGCGGTGCCATGTCCGTGATGGCGGACGGCGACCTGACGGTCCGCGCAGATGTGCTCAATGCCCGCATCGACGCGGCCGCTGCGACGGCATCGGTATCGGTAGGCCTTGTCGGCTTGGCCGGCGGTGGCATCTTCATCAACAACACCGTCGGCAACGCCGTCGACGCGGCAATATCGGGCAATGTCACGGTTGCTGCGGCGGGCGACATTACGGTCGAAGCGGACGAGAACTCATTCATGAGCGCGGAAGCGCTGTCACTGGCGGTGAGCTTCAGCCTTGGTGCTGCAGTTGGCGCCTCCGTGATCCAAAACACAGCCGAAAGCAGTGTCGAGGCGAAGATCGAGGATGCCGACGTGACATCGCTGTCGGACCTCAGCGTACTCGCGAACTCGACGCTGGATATTGAGAAGACGAGCACGGCCGGCATTTCGGCATCGCTCGTCGGCGTGACGCTCAACTCGGCGAATGTCGACGCAAGAAATACCGTCAAGGCCGGCGTCAAAGGCGCGATGATTCACGCCTTGAACGGCATCGTCACGATCGAGGCGACGGCAGACAATGACGCAGAGGCCACGGCGCTCGGCGCGGCCGTCGGCGCGCTCGCTGTCGGCGCGATGCTCGCTGATACCCAGCTTGGCACGATCACTGACGAGGAAGTGGTTGCCGAGATTGGCGACGGCTCGAGCATCTACTCCGGCGGCCTTGTGCTCACGTCGAACAGCGACGACGACATCTACGCTGACGCCGAAGCGCTTTCCGGCGGTCTCGTCGGCATCGCGGGTGCCGATATCGACACGGCGACGTATCAAGATTCCATAGCACGCGTTGGCGACAACGTACTGATTCGCACGGGCACGCTGGAAATCCTGGCCGACCACACGCAGTCAGTCGACGCACGCGGTGATGCAACGGCATTTGGTCTCGGCGCCGGCACCGGCGTCGCAGTGAACAACCTGGTCCTCGGTCAGGCCATTGTTCAAATTGGCAGCAACAGCGAACTGTATGCGACCGATATCTACATCGACGCCAAGAACGTCCTGTCGAAGGAGCGCTTCAAGACCGGTTTCAACCTGAGTTCGGGTTCGCTCGGCGCCGTCAGTATTGCGGCACTGATCAGCAACACCGATATCGGCACGGACACAATGTCATTCGACGCTCGCGTCGACATCGGCGACTCGCTGTTGCAGGTCGAATCGGCCCCGGGCGAGGCAACATCGGTTATCGGTGCGGCGTCGCGTAACGCGCCGCGGATCGAGATCGAAACCTACGTTAATGCCAAGGCCGTCGACAACGTCAAGATCGAGGCGGTCAGTGGCCTCGTAGGCGGTGCGCTCGGTCAATCCATTATCGACTCGTACCTCAATTCAGAAGTTAACGTCAACGGCGCAACGATCGTTAACAAGGACGGCGACGTGTTCTTCACGACGCGCACCGACACGCTGCTGCGTCCAAATGCAAACCTGACCGTGGTCAGCGGCGTAACAGGTGCGGCGGCGGCCGACGTTGATACCAAAACGATCTCTGATAACCAGATCGTTCTGAATGACGCGACGGTACGCGGCTCCGATATTTCGGTTTACGCCGGGCAGGACTCCATCCGCGTACCAAATATCATGTTCTCCTTCGGAGACGCGCAGGTATTTACGGCGTCCTTGTTCCCGTCAATCGGCGTTCCGGTCGTCAACGCGGATATTACCGAAAACAACCTGATCGACATCAACGGCAACTCCGACATTCGGGCAACGTCAGACATCAACCTGTATGCCGAGGAGGGCATCGGTGGAGACGATCGTGCCGGCACGACGGGCAGCGTGCTGTCGCTGTCACTCGTCCCTTACGGCGTGAGTGTCCCGGACCGCGCCACCGTCATCAGCAACAACGACGTCGACATAGAAACGTCGTCCTTCCTCGAGGCCGGCATCAACAACTTTGCGCCGGTCTACGTACTGCCGGTGAACACGGTCGGCGCTGGGTCTACCCCGGGGCTCGACCTGCCGGATCGCGTGGATCTGGTTGCGAATCCAAACGGCGTGCTCCTGACCGACGCGGAAAAACAGGAATTCGGATTCACAAGTGACGGCACCACGACCGGAACACCGGTGCCTGTCGATCTCGAATTCGAGGCCATCGACGTCAGCCAGATCGGCTTCTTCGTCGACAACGGCACCGTTATCGAAAACGGCGGCAAATTCTACATTGTAGATCCGGACTTCCTGCTCTCGGATAACGCGATCAATCTCGTGCTGCAGCAGGAAGACTTCAACGACACGACTCGCTGGAATGAAATCACGATTAATTTCAACCTCGCTGCAACGCCAAATCCGACGGTCATCGACGGCAATATCGTGCGCACGAGCGGCGAACTCGACGGTACCGCGACGGCCTATGAGTACGTGGGCGGCGTTACGCGAACACTGGACACGCCGGAAGAACTAGACTTCAACGACGCAAGTCTTTGGAAATTCGTCGGTCAGATCTACGAGAGCGATATCACAGACTCGCTCGGCACGGAGCTCGACGGCTTGTTTTACGTCATCAAGCCGGTCGAGATCGATACGCCGACACTGACCTACGTCAACATCGGCAGCCTGCTGATTCGTCAGCTCGACCAGATTAACGACTGGATCGCGAACCACCAGGGCAACGCCGAAGCGATAGTGCGCTACGAGGCGCAGCGCGATGAAATCCTCTTCATCCTCGACGACCTGGGGCTCGTGTTCGACGGGCCGGGCAACGTGCCGACGGTCAACCAGGAACTCGACACGGTACTGTTCGACATGCCCGACGTCGTCTCGTCGGCGGGCTCGGTGTTCATTAATGCCGACAACGTCAATGGCGGCGATGCGTTGACAAGAGTCGACAGTCTCGAGGCAGCGGGCGTCATCGTATCGAATGCCGGTGCGCGCATCGATATTCAGAACGCGACGCCGCTCAGCATGTCGGTCAACCAGACAATCATCGAAGACAACCGGCGTATCGAATCGATCGACGGCGGACTTGTCGTCTTCACACCGGGCAACGTCTACATCAATGGCGAAAGTGTTACCGGTAATGAAGATGCGAGCGACCAGGAAATAATAATTTTCCAGGATGTGACCATCAAGACGGCCGACAAAGGCGGTGTCAACGAACTCATCGTGCCCGACGTACCGCAGGATCTGTTCATCGCCGGCGACGTGATCAACGAGAACGGCGACATCACGATCACGAACCGCGAGGGCAGCATCAACGTCACCGCGACCATTCGTGGAGAAAACGTCGACATCATCTCAGCCAAGAACTTCAGTCTCACGACCGAAGGCTTCGTGCATACCAACCAGGACCCACGCCAGTACATCGACTACACATTGACCCGCAACACGGTGTTCGAAGAAGGCAAGGCGCCGGGAACATCGCCGAATGTGAAGAGCTACTCGACGACCGCATCGGTCGACGGCATTGTCTTTAACTACACGTCGGGTGGCTTCAAGATACTGAACGGCAACCTCATAGCGCTGCCGGGCACGTTCACTCCAGTAGATGTCGATCCGAATCTCGACGGCGCCATCGCGCGTAACGAGAGCCGCATCCTGTCGCAGGGACGGATCTCGATCACGGCCACTTACATTAATGTCAACGGCCTGATCCAGAGCGGTACCGACGAAATTTCTGTCGACATTGCCAGTACGTTTGTTCCGCCGACACAGACCTCGGCGCTCGCCAACGAGAAGAACCAGCCGCTGGCCGGTATCACCTTCGGCGATGGCATCCCGGTCGACGGCTACTGGGATGCGGCCAACGCGCGCATCGTCATCGAGGAAATCGTGCCGAAGGGTGGCCAGATCATCCTGACGGGCCAGATCATCAGCACGGGCAACGGTCGCCTGAAAGTCGCCAATGGGTATACCGACGTAACGATCAACAACGATTCCACTTACGACCTGTACATCGAACGTATTGACGTCACGACTGACAAGCAGGGCTTCATCCGCATCACGGATACGGGCACTGGCGACGGGATCGCAACCCCGATCAAGCGTACCGAGTATGAGTACAGCGCCGGCCAAGTGACCCAGACCGTCTTCAACGGCTATCTCGTTGAGGAGACAACGACGGGTGGCGACACGATCAAGTCTATCGAATACACAGTTGCCAGCGTCAGTGCGCCTGTTTCCGCAAGTTCGACATTTACGTACCAGCCCGTGCAGGGCACCCAGTATTTCTGGGTCGAGGGTCAGGAAAAGACCCAGACAGAAGTCCGCTATTACAAGAAGAACGTCTTCAACCTGCTCGGCGGCGGTACCTGGCTCGACGACGTTCTTGCCGGGGACGAAAGCTACAGGTGGCGCTCCTTCGCATTCACCGACGAGAAACCGCTGCTCGAGTCCGAGGGCGTGGTCATCGGGACGGGCAGTTTCGTCGATGACACCACGGACCCGCAGACGGTCAAGCCGGCCGACGAGCTGGCCTACCAGGTCCAATACAGGACAGTCCAGACAACGCTGGGGCTGACGATCAATCCGGGCGATAACGTCGTAACCTTCGATGCGCCGCACAATCTGAGTTTATACCAGCAGTTGTATTTCTCGAACCTGGCTGGCGGCTCCACGAACATCGTCGCCGACCCCGACACGGCGTATTATGTCAAGGAAGTGGTCAGCCCCACAAAAATCAAGCTGGCACTGGTTACATCACCGTTCATAACAGTCGACGTTACCGGCGTAACAGTCACCGGCAACGCCGTTGTTCCGGTCGTTGACAACTGGGAAACCGGCGGCGGCTGGCTGCGAACGAAGTCCTATCACAAGCTGGTCACCACCGTTGTCGGCATCAAGGACTTTTACACGCACACGCTCGAAGCCGATGCAACGATCAATATCGAGTTCATCGAGCCAGACGACGATACGCCGACGGTCTCGATCACCTCGAAGGGCAACGTCACTTTCGGCGAGATCAATGTGCCCGACGCGGTCGAATCCGCTGTCAGCATCGTCACGACGAGCGCCGGTGCGAACATCCTGCAGGACGTGTCGAGCGGTATCTTCGGCACCAACGATGTCAGGATCGATTCGGGCGGCGCGCTCCGTGCGAATGTCGAAGGCAAGCAGGACACAGGATCCGGCGTCACGACATTCGGTCCTACGGACGTCAAGGTCGGCGCTTTCAAGGCCGCCGGCGACATCTGGATTGGCTTCTTCGGCACCGACGAAGTCGGCGACAAGACATCTGAAAAGAAAGTCGTCGTCGACTACATCTGGTCGACTGACGGCAACGTCTTCGTGTCTGCACCCGATGGCATCGAAGCGAAGGACAACAACTCTTTCATCATCGGTAACCAGGTCGAGCTGTACGCCAAGAATGGCTACATCGGCACGGCCGATAACCCGATCTTCATCGACAGCGATGTGCACGGCGACATCGGCGATGGCGGTATCGTCGCATGGGCGCAGGGCGACATCTTCATCCGCGAGATGGAAGGCGACTTGTTCCTGACGGAGCAGCTCAGCCTCGCCGACGGCTTCAGCGAAGACAATCCCGAGCTGGGCCTCGCTAACCTCGGCGCGACGTATGACGAAATCCGCCCGAGCAGTGACGGCATTAGCCCCTTCTTCGGCTCGATCCACAGCACCCAGGGCACCGTCAATATCGAGGTTGTCGCGGGCTCCGTGTTCGACGCAATCGAGGAAGGCTACATCCCGTTAACGCCCGAGCAGATCAATGCGCGCAACGAACGCCTCGGCCTGACCGGCGATGCCGCCCGCGATGCGGCGCTTGCTGAACTCGCAGCCGATGCGGCGGCGAAGACCGAGGCTTATCACCGTTACTGGAAGGAAGTGCGTGATGCAACGAATTTAGCGTTGGACGAGTTTGACCAGCCTATCGTCGATGAACTGGGTCGAGTGACGCTGACGACGCCGATCTTCGATCAAGCAGTCACGATCAGTGCAGCAACAGACGTCCTCGATTTTGGCACGGACCACAATCTGCAAACAGGCGACGAGATCATCTTTAATAGTGTGCCCGCAGGCGGCGCCACTAACCTCGCCGAGGGCGCGGCATACTACGTCATCCGGCTCAGCGCCACGACGATAAGCCTCGCAGAGACTCGCGCCGACGCGACGATTGCACCGAATCCGCTCGACATCCTCGACAATCGCCTGGGTTCACCGACCGATCCGCTTCTCGGCAACGTCGTACGCTACGACTACACCGAAAATGCGTTCACCTCGGACCTCATCATCGCCGGCGCGTCCGGCACCAACAGCGTGCAGTCGATTCAGGACGAATACGACGCCAGCGGCCCGCGCTTCGGCAGCGCCGACGAGTACAACCCCGACTTTGTTTTCACTTACAGCACGGCCGAGAAGACCGCATTCGTCGCAGCGAACACCTTCAGCCTCGACGCGCTCGAGAACCCGGTTTCACCGGGCCTGATGGCTTACCTCTATCCGCTGGTCAACTTCGGCGGCGACACGCCAACCTCGGTGCCGCCAACAGAATCGCCAAATATTACGGGCGAAGTGATCACGATCGTTACGGGTACGGACACGGGCACTAATGCACCCGGCGACATCGGTACCAAGGGCGACCTGATCACGATCAATAACCCGGTCAATTTCGAAGCAATTCCGGACGATGGCAAGATCGCGCTCGCGAATGCGACGCGCGACGATGTCGTCGGTGTTAACTACCTGGTTTATGAGTACGTACCGGGCGGATCGGCGTTCATCGATCTCTCGACGACGGACTTCAGCAATACGTCGCTATGGAATCCGATTGCGACAACCTACACGACCGGCATCGATGCCACCGCTACGGTGAGCGAATCGGTCGACGCGGGCGAAACCGTGCTTGTACAACTCGATGCCGACAGCTATGGCCTGTATCGAGCGATCGTCGCGTTCAGCGGCAACATTGCCGACAAGGACATCTATCTCGACCAGACGGTTTGGGAACGCCTGACCGATCAGAACGGCACGCGTGCCGACTTCGACAACACAGAAGGCGTGCAGTCGATAAGCAACGGCAACATCGTGCTCGACAAACGCACGGTACAAACCGTGACACTGCAGCTGTTTGAGGATATCGAGGTCGAAGCGCAGGACGACACCGACTTCGAGCTGACGGCGACGGCGGGCGGCCAGATCATCCTGCAATCGACGGACAACTTCCTGATCGACAGCATCCGCGCCGGCGGCGACGTACGCCTGCAGGCGAGCGAAAAAATCGACGGCTCGGGCGGCGGCTCTATCACCGGCATCAGCACGACGGACGTGGCGATCGGCACACTGGGTGACCTGACGCTGCTGGCCGACGGCTCGATTGGCCAAGAAGACATCACAACAACAACGCTCGATCCACTCCGCATACAGGTGGCGGGCAGTCTGTCGGCCAGTGTCTCCGGCCAGTTGTTCATTCAGCAGGTCGCCGACGAAACGCTGACGATTAGCTATGACGACACGACGCCTGTCACGGACACGTTCAATCCGGCCGATCGCGGCTTCACGGTAACGTCGACCGAAGTCGGCCAGTTCGACTACATCACAGCCACAAACAGCATGAAGCTGCCCGACGTCATCACAATTCCGCTGGCCAGCGCATTCATCGACAGCCTCACCGTCGAAAACGCATTCGCCGGTGGCAAGATCGACATAAGCGTTGTGGACGAGAACTCAGACAGCGACACGACCGGCGACCTCATTATCGGCAGGATTGAAGCAGGCGGCGCCTCATTGATCGGACAACGTGCACTCGAACTGCATGCGGCCGACTCGATTCTCGACCTGTTCACGGACACCGCGGCCCCGATCGTCAACATCCTGACGACTGACCCGGACGGAGACGTCTACCTGGAGGCCGGCGAAGACATCGGTCTGGGCAGCAACTTTATCGACGTCACAATCGCCGGCGAGTTGACTGGCACACTCGGCGACGATGCGTTCATCCACAGCGTCGGCGACCTGTACGTCGGCGGCACGCCGCTGGCGACGACGAATCCGCGCTCGTTCTTCGAGTCGGAGGACGGCAACGTCACGCTCGACGTCGACGGCAATGCCTTCATCGGTTTGATCAGGGCACTGGGAGACCCCACCGGGGATTCTCCGTCGGGACTGACCGATGGTGTCGTTCGAATCGACGCTGAGGACTTGATCGAAGACCGTCGCAACGACAATGAGGCCAACATCGTCGCGACCGGTGCAATTCTCAACGCAGGCGTCGATGATGGCGTCGGTGCTGCCGATGACGGCATAGGCGATATCGGTACATTCGGCAACCCGTTAGAGACCGAGGTCTCGCGCCTCGAGGCCGACGTTATCGGCGGTGGCATCTGGCTCGACAATGTCGGCGACATGCAGATCGGCAACATCTCCTCGCAGCTCGGCGTTAGGGCCGACGGCACGGTCGATATCTCGGTTGCGGGCACGCTGACGATCAACGAGCTCGTTGAGAGTGAAGACAGCATCCTGGATACCTACATGGCGCTGGATGCGACCGATGACATCGTCGTCAACGCGGGCATCATCAGCAACAGTGCCGATGTAACGCTGGATGCAGGCCAAGACGTCCTGTTTACGGCGAATGGGTTTATAGATACCGAAATTTCTGACACTTCACGCGGGCTCGTTACGATCATCGCCGGGCGCGATATCATTATGGCCAACGGATCCTTTGTCGAAGCACGTGATGATTACATCGACATGGATGCATACCGCAATATCGGGCTCAGTAATCTGCGCACGACGACGCAAGTCGACATCGATGCAGCAACCGGCAATATCTACGACAACGGCGACCCGGCGCCCGAGATCGTGGCATCGGACGCACAACTGTCAGCCCAGGGCAGTATTGGTCTCAATGCAAACGCAATAGAAGTCGACATCGACTTCCTCGAGGCGTCGGCCACGACGGGCGGCATCTTCATCGACGACATCCTGAATGTCGGCACCAGCGGCCTCGTCATCGGCACGATCAGCCTCGTCGCTATCCCGAACATTACGGCACTCAACGGCCTGCGAGCACAGCAGTCCATCCGCGTCACGACGACGGGCTTCATGCGCGTCAAGGAAGACGTGGTATCGGATGACGCAGACGTCATCCTGCAGACGATCGACTCGGGCGCCATGACGCTGCTGCCACAGGTGAACGGCACCAATGCGGTTTCGGCACTCGACGGCAGTGACGACGATGAAGACCTGACCGTGCAAGACAACTCAACAATCCGCGCAGAGACGAGCATAACGCTGCTCGCCGGCGACGACATGTACATCGAGGAAGGCTCGACGCTGACCACCGATGACACGACGGCTGTCGACGGCATGAACGGCGACGAAATCGACGATAAGATCACCCTGCGAGTCGACCATGGGGATGCCGATGACGCTGTAGGTATCAACGACATCGACGGCAACGATGCGCAGAACGCAGTTAACGTTGGTGCACGTCTCGACTTATACGGCGCGGTATCGACAACCAGCCTCGTCATCACGGGCGAGCTTGACGACGACACGTTCCACCTGTCACCAGAATCGCTCAGCGGCCATACCCGGGTACTCGGCGACATCAGCTTCACACTGGGTGACGCCGGCAACGAGTTCGCCGTCGCCAGCGATCGACTCGGCGGCACGGATACGTTCGTGCTCGATCACCTGCCGAGCCTGACGACATCGCACAACCGGCCCGACCACGTGATGGCCGACGGCAGCGACGGTATCGTGCTCGACACGATCGACCTCGACGGCCTCGGCGGCAGCGACCACTACGTCGTCAACTTGAGTGGCGTCGACGGTAGCGGCATTGCGAACGCGGCCTATCTTGTCAACGTCAAGGACACGGGCGCGCCGCCGGCAGGCTTCGATCCTGCGAGTGGCGACAGACTGGGCGCCGATACGCTCAGCGTGTTCACGCTTGAGGAAGTCGGCACGGATCCGTTCGACTGGACTCATCCGCAGCGCGAGGGCGTCGACCCGGGTGTCGATGACACCATCCTGATGCGTCGCAACTTTGTTGCGAGCCTCAAGGTAGACGAGGGTGCAGGTCTTGATTCCGAAGGACGGCCGCAGTTCCAGATGGCCGTTGAACGCATCAACTACGACACGTCCATCAACGGCCGACTACTCGTCAGCACGGGCGACGGCAACGACCAGTTCTACGTTGACGACAACAGCTCAATTACGACGCTCGATGCCGGTACCGGCGACGACTTCATCCAGGTCGGCCAGGTCTTTGGCAGCAACCCGAACGGCTTCTACTATGACGGCCCTGTCGACGAAGCCAACAAGCGCAATGTCCTGGCTGAGACCCTTATCGGGCTGCCGACGGGTAACAGCGGCACAGACAACCCCGGAACACCGGAAGAGATCGACTGGGTCGAGTACAACATCAGCTTCGACGATGGCGCGACGCAGACACCGACCAAGGTATACGGTCGCACTGTCGCTACAGACGTGCAGAACATCGACCTGACGTCTGATCGCGACGACATCGCTTTATTGCCGATCACACGCGGTTTCCTGAGCAAGGGCATCACGCACGCCGTCACCGCGTACGGCGGCGAGGGCCAGGACGCATTCAACGTCTACAGCAACAAGGCCGTCCTGCGCATGGAAGGCGAGTCCGGCAACGATACGTTCCTGATTCGTGCGTTCATTGCGGAAGACGACATCATCGCCGACGGCGGTGACGACGACGATACCTTCGAGTACAACATCAATGCGCCGGTCAGCATCAACGGCGGCCTCGGCTTCGATACGGTCATCGCGATCGGCACAGAGCGCGAAGATGCGTTCCTGATCACCGAAGATGGCATCTTCGGCGCCGGGCTCAATATCCAGATCGACGGCGTCGAGGAGGCGCTCGAGGTCGATGGGCTCGAAGGCGATGACACCTTCTTCATCCTGAGCACGCGTTCGAACGCTGTTACGACCATCATCGGCGGTCTCGGCAGCGACAGCTTTATCGTCGCCGGCGATGTCAACCTGGACATCATCAGCCAGAATCTCGACGGTGTCAGCGGCGTCATCAATCACGGCGCGGACAGCACAGTTGGTTCGAACTACGACAATCTGCTCGTCGATGGCATCCCGGTCACGATCGCGACCGAGGCACAGGGCAAGGTCATCATCGACCAGGACCCCGGTGACTCTCCGGGCTTCACGCGCGTAACCGAAGACGACGACGACAGTGTGGACGGCTATTTAATCTCGCTGTTCCGGCCGGCCGCCGGCATCGACAGCAGCACGGTCGCCTACCTGACCGTCTCTGCCGGCATGTCGTCGAGCTACGACCGCCGTCTGCCCACGCGCGGTACCGACGGCGATGAAGCCGAGTCTGTCCTGATCTCGATTGACGGCGGCAGCACGTGGCAGGAGTCGGCCGTCATCAGGTTTGACACTACCAACTGGGATACTCCGGTACAGGTTCTGGTCAAGGCCAAGAGCGACGACGCGATCGAAGGCGAACGCAAGGTCATGATCAGCCACAGTCTGCTGGTCGAGGGTGACGCGGATGTTGTCGCGGCCTACAACGAGGTTGCAATCAGCAATGTCGAGGTGCAGGTACTTGATGACGATCTCGGCACGCTGTTGATCGAAGAGCTTAACGCGGCGGGCGACGTCGACAACGAGACCCGTGTACTCGAGGGCGTTGCTGTCACGGGCGGCACGAGCGCCATCGACGACCAGTACCGCGTGCGGCTCTCCGTCGCACCAACAGCTGACGTTACAGTCGACATCACGCTCGACAACGATCAGCTCCGACTCGTAGACGCACTGGGCGCCACGATCACGCAGCTCACATTCACCGCGGATTCGGCCCCGGGTTTAACTGACGGCACCTGGGACAACTGGGTCACGCTAACAGTCCAGGCCGTGGACACGCTCGATGGCGGCGGCCTCGAGGTTCGCGAGAACCCGCAGATCTCGACAATCCTGCACACTTTCTCGAGCACCGACACTGTCTACGACTCTCCCGATGGCATAACCCGTTTCGACGGCGGAAGCTGGCTGACTGACGGCTTCCTGGCCGGGCAGGAGATCGTTATAACGGCGACGGACGCGACCGAAAACAATGGCACGTACACCATTGCTGAGGTGACGGACAGCAAGATTACGCTCGTTCAGTCCGATATCCTGGTCACGGCCGTGGCGACTGAGTTCACGATTTCGGTTGCAGGCGTAGAGAAGTTCAACGGCATCGCAAGTCTCGTCAACAATACCGGCGGGCCGGCGCCTGTCGAACTCGAAGTCCGTGTACTTGACGATGAGTCAGCCAGGGTCCTCGTCACCGAGACCGCCGGTTCGACGCGAGTTCAGAAGGTCGCCGGCAGCGAGGACGAGTACACGCTGCGGCTGGTCAACGAGCCGACCGCACCGGTCACAATTAATATCTACGGCGACGGGCAGACCGACGTCGTCAGCGCGCTGCTGGGCACGGGTGACCGGTTGCTCGATACGACGGTCGGCCCGGCACTTGTCGACATCAACGTCACGGTAGGCACCGCCACCGTCATAGTGGGCACCGACACGATCGTTCGCGACACACTGGAGCGGACCGACGACAGTTGGGTCGACTTCGGTTTCGGCATCGGCACGCTGTTTACGATCGATGGTGGCGCGACCTTCTACAAGGTCAACGACATCGTCGAGGATAGGGATGACGACGGTAACGTCATCAGCTCGACGCTGGTGCTGACACCCGACGCAAGCGCTCCGCTAACGATTACTAGCGGCACTTACGACTTCCAGCGCGTGTCCTATGCGATCGAGTTCGACGAAACCAACTGGTGGAAGGAAGTCACGATAACGATCGAGGCCGATCTCGACTTCGTTCAGGATGAAAGCCAGCAATTCGTCCGCAACGAGCCGATTCGCGAACACCTGACCGCGCTGATCAGCGGGCCGCTGATCATCGAGGGTGGAATCGCCGAGGGCAAAGACCGCTCGCTGAAGGCGGCTATCATGCTGCCAACCGAAAGCACTGCCGCACCGCGCGACATCGAAATCAATACGAACGAGTTCGAGCAGGCCGATCGCTTGACTATCTTCAACGACTCAAGCACGGCCGATGACATCGCGGAGCTGACCGAAGTCGACGACTCGGTTGTCGAAGGTCTGGAAGAAATCGTCATCCTTGCCGACCCAATGAACCTGTCGGGTCTCGGCATGCGTCCGGGGGCCGACGGACTCAGTACGATCCTGACAGTCGACATCAGCGTGGAACAGGACGGCAGAGGAAATATCGATATCCCAGGCGGCATCACGTTCGACGATATCGAGATCACCGAGATCCTGCTTGGCCGAGGCAACGATACGCTGACGGTCAACGCCACGAGCCGCGGCACCAGCGAAGAGATTACCGGCGCGCCAAGCCCGTATGTTGTTACGGTTATCCACGGCGGCGGCAACTCGGTTCTGCCGGACGGCGAAATGGGTGGCGACACGATCATCGTCAACGGCGGCGGTGGTGAGCTTTCACCGCTGGTCATCTTCGGCGACACATCGCAGGACGGCACGCGCTACGACTCGCGCCCAGACCTCGGCATCTTTACCGGCAACGCGTTCTTCTTCGCGGACCACGGCAACGACACGATCGACGCCTCGGCCTCTCCAAACGCCGTCACAATCTACGGCGGGCGAGGGGATGACACGATCATCGGCAGCCAGGCCGGCGATCAACTCGCGGGCGGCTCCGGTAATGACATTATCGACGGCCGGGAAGGCAACGATCACATCTACGGCGACTCGGGCTTCAATCTGGACTTCGACGTCACGAAGGACGCAGAAGACAGGGCAGTCGTCGCAAGACTGCTCACCGTTCCCACGGTCAATGCAAGCCCCGAACTGACGGCCGACGCTGTAACAGTGGTTAACGGTTTGGTCGAATCCACGACGGCCGTGATCCTCGCGGGTCGCGATACGATTGACGGCGGACTCGGCAATGACGTCGTGTTCGGCGACCACGGCGAGATTGAACAGGCCGCGGGCGTATCACGACTGCTTAGCAATAACGACGTCATCCGCATCGAGACGGTCGAGCCGCAGAACGGCGACGACGACGAAATCCGCGGCAACGACGGCAATGACCTGCTGCTCGGCGGCGGCGGCCGCGACTGGATTCGCGGCGACGCGAACAACGACCTGATCTTCGGCGACTTCGGCCTCATCCAGGGCACGATCAATCCGATAACTGGATTCGGACTGCCGCTCGGACTGACACCGCCGTATATCGTCGCTTCCATCGACACGGACGACGATGTCGTACTACCGGCGGTACAGGCAAGCCTCGATGACTTCCTCGAAGGCAACGACGGTGACGACCTGATTATCGGTGGCCAGGGTGCCGACACGATCTTCGGCGGCGCTGATGACGACGACATCGTCGGCGGTCACGTTATTACAGGCTACGGCATTGCAGCCGACGGCACGCTGAACGCGGCCGACAGCCTGTTGCTGAACGTGGTCGCTCAGGGCGATGACAGCGGCGACTACATCGACGCGGGCAGCGAGAACGACTTCGTCGCCGGCGACAACGCGCGCTTCGAGCGTCGCCCGGACAGCCTCAGCGAGCGCATGCGCGTTCTCGAAGGCGAAACCATCTACGGCGAGACCATCTCGTCGGCGCTGACCAACGACGGCCTGGCACTGGTCACCGATGCCTCGCAGTTCAACCCGACTGACGCGGTCGCGCGTGTCGTGCAGCTTCTCGCACACACCGACGCCGACGATGCGGCCGGCAGCCCAAGCCACGGCGACGACTACATTGTCGGCGGCCCGAATGACGACCTGCTGTTCGGCCAGCTCGGCGACGATGTGATTCAGGGCGACGGATTGATCCTGCTCGACGACACGACGCTCGCAGTCGACCTGGACGTTGAACACGGCTACCGGACTGGTGACGAGGACCTCGACGGCAACGTCATCCTCGTGCGCGACGCAAATGCGTACTACACGCTGAATGCGGTCGGTGCGGAGCGCGACGCCGACGGTTACCTGCAGGTCAACGCGTCGGAAGAGCGCACGACCGATGGTGACGACTACATCGAGGGTAACGGCGGCGACGACGTGATCTTCGGCAACCTCGGCCAGGACGACATCGTCGGCGGCAGCTCGACCCTGTTCGGGCTTGCAGGTGATGAATCGCTCCGTCCCGACGGTCGCGACCTGATCTTCGGCGGCGCCGGCACCGACCTCGCGCGCAACAACGACGGCGACGGCGACCACGGACGCGACGCGGACGTCATTGTTGGCGACAACGCCAACATCTACCGCCTCGTCGGTACCAACGGCACAGACTCAGGCGACTTCCTGACGTTTAACTATGACGACTACGGCTCGATCAGGATCATTCCGCGCGCTGTCGAGCACGTCGACTACACCGAGGGCGGCCCGGACTACGATCCGACTGCGCTGAACGTCAACGGTGATAACGGTGCATCCGACGAGATCCACGGTGAGTCGGGCGACGATACGGTCTACGGCCAGACCGGCGATGACGTACTGTTCGGCGAGGGCCAGGACGACGACCTGATCGGCGGCTGGGGCAGCGACTTCATCTCCGGCGGTACAGGACAGGACGGCGTACTCGGCGACGACGGCCGGATTTATACAAGCCGCAACGACCCGACGGTGGGCGAGGCGCTGTACGGCATCGGCCCCGTGGAGCAGGAATACATCTCGACCCCGGGACGCATTCAGGAAGCGACGATCAACGTGACCGGCGAGCTCAAGAAGTCGGTCAACCTGACACCGTTCAACCTGGACCCGATCACGGACAACCAGGATGCGAAGTTCGATCCGCAGTACGCTGACGACATTATCTTCGGCGGCCTCGACGACGACTTCCTGCACGGCGGCGCGGGCGATGATGCGATCTCGGGTGCCGAGGCGATCGCCGAAGGCGCGGTTGTGGTTTATCCCGACAGTGCTGTCAGCCCGAATGCCGAGCGTACTGACGGCGTCGTGCTGACCTTTGGCTACGACCGGCCGCTGGTTGTCTCGGATGCAGAAGCCGAGCTCGGCTTTGAGTTCCGTCTGCTGGGTTACGAGGCGCTCAAGGCCGAAGAATTCGCGCACTACGACGAGTTCAACCCCAGGCCGAGAATCTTCGTCGACAATACGACCAACGAGTACGTCTTCAACGACACCGGCCTCGACTTCTTCCTGAACTTTAGTGCGCAGGACGGCCGCGTAGTATTCGGCGCGACAGACGTCAATACACTCGCGCAGATCACGACCGACGGCAACGACCGCATCTTCGGCGACCTCGGCAACGACGTCGTGTTCGGCGGCACCGGCCAGGACAGCATGTACGGTGGCTGGGGTAACGACTACCTGCAGGCCGATGATGACCTGGATACAGACCTTGACGACACCGACGGTATCTTTGCCGATAACCGCGCGCCGGACGGACCGCAGCTCTCCTACGAGGACCGGGCGCACGGCGGTGCGGGTCGCGATGTATTGATCGGGAACACCGGCGGCGACCGACTAATTGACCACGTCGGCGAGTTCAACAGCTATCTCGTGCCGTACGCAGCGTTTGGTATCGCGACCGTCAGTCGCGCGCCACAGCCGCAACTCTTCGATTTCATGTACGACCTCGCCGCGAGTGACGGCGCCGACCAGACGCGTGTCAGCGACACCGGCAACGACCCGTCGCGCAACGGCGAGCCCGACGGCGAGATCGGCCTCGTTATCCAGAAGGATCCGGACTGGCAGGACCAGACGGGGGCGCCCGACGATCCGCAGGCCGGCAACATTCCGGGTGGTCCGCGCGACACGCTGCGCGGTGCCGACTTTAACAACGGCAGCGTTGACCGCTTCGCCGTTGATGAGGGCAGTTTCGTAGCAACGGGCGGTCGCCTGGAGATCAGCCCCGATTCGCTGGAAGATAACGCCGCGGCGGTATTCTACGTCGACGCTTACAAGCCGAATTATTTTGAAATCGAGGCCACGATCAATGCCGCCAAGCCAACGGGTGGCTGGAAGTCGAATGCCTACGTCATCTTCGACTACTACTCACCGACCGATTTTAAGTTTGCCGGTATCAATATCTCCACCGACAAGATCGAGATGGGCTACCGTGATGCAGACGGCTGGCATGTCGTCGCGCAGACGAATTCCAGACTGAAGCCTGACCGCGACTACGATGTGTTGCTGTCCGTTAATGGCACGGCCGTGACGCTGGTCGTCAACAACAAGGACTACTTCACGCATGTCTTTGATCCTCGTACGGACGCCGACGGCTTCTTCTACGGCATCAACGCCGGCATGGTCGGACTCGGATCGCAGAACTCCAAGGCGCGCATTGACAATGTCTCCGTCAACGTACTGCCGCCCGAAATCACGCTCGAAGACGTTGAAGACTTCTCCGATCAGGTCGCGGACCTGTATACCGGCGCCCAGGTCGGTACCTGGCAGATCACCGGCAACGGCAACAACAGAAGCTACGTACCGACGCTGGACAACAACTACGGCTACGCGGCGAGCACGACAAGCCTGACGCTCGGATCGCCCTATGTCCTGCGCGCCGAAACGACGCTCACGACGGAAGGCCTCGCCGGCATTATCTTCGATCAGTACTCGCCGAGTGAATTCAAATTCGCCGGCATCGATGCTGAGACGGGCAACGTCGTCATCGGCCATCACACGGCGCGTGCCGGCTGGGTCATTGATGCAAGCCAAGCCTTTGGTATCAACGCCGGAAGCGAATACGACCTGTTGGTCACTGCCAAGGGCACGACGGTGAGCGTGATCGTCAACGGTCAGACGGTACTTAGCGGAGCATTCAACGCCGTGACAGTCGACGGCGGCTTCGGTGTGTTTGCACGCGATGCGAATACGTCCTTCGACAGCATAACGGTTGCCACTAACGACCCGGGCTACCTGCCGGTCGACGACGGCAACAACCTGCTCGTCAGTGCGGGCGCCGACCTGGCCGACATGCGCATCCCGCTGCACATGTCGCAGGTTACGCCGGTCCTCGATGCGGCCATTGCCGAGCTGGCGGCCAGTACGGGCACGAGTCTCGACAACATCAATATCGTCATCCGCGACCTGCCGGGCGATGTGCTCGGGCGCTTCGAGAACAACACGCTGTTCCTCGACACCGACGCGGCCGGCTCCGGGTGGTTCGTCGACGCGACCCCGGGCGACGACGCCGAGTTCACGTTATCGGCGGATGGCCTGTTGGCGAGCGGCGCAATGGCACGAGGCGGCATCGACCTGTTGTCCGTCGTGCGCCACGAGATCGGTCACGCGCTCGACCTGGAGCATGGCGATGAGGGCGGCCTGATGACCGACTCGCTGTCCCCGGGCGTTCGCCTCGAACTGCAGCTTCACGATGACGAGTCGCTGCACGCCCACCGCCTTGATGTTCTCGACATCCGCGGCCTGGGTCGCGACGCGCGGCCGCAACTCCGCGATGCCGCCGAGATCGATTCGCGCGTGGACCTCAACAAGCTCTCGCTGGCATCCTACCTGCGGCAAGACCGTCCCGAGGCGATCCGCCTGACGACACCGCCGCTCGCGGTGCACGTCGACCGCACCGCGGACCGTGTCGAAACGTTGTACTACGACAGCGCGACGGGCGGCTTCGGTGCAGACTTCGATAAACGCATCGACGCGTTCCTCGATGCGATGGCCGACGAGGGAGTGGAAGAGGACTGGATAATCCGGCACGATGGCGAGGAAGACAGCAGCGTGTCGGACGAGGGCGATCTCGTGCCATCCGCTTCGTCGAAAGGCTCGATCGACTGGTCGATGACGAAAGAGGTGGGCACGGGAATGCTCCTCTTCCCCAGCTTACTCGCCGGACTCAGGCAGGTTACGAAGTCACTGCGTGACTGGAGGTTGTAACTCGCTGCTGCTTGCCGAATAAAAGCGATAACAAGTGCCCGGAGGGCGCAGACAAGTAGTGAATAAGCCGGAATTACACGCCAGCGAAGCGGCGCCGGACCCGTCACAGTCGGGTTCGGTGCTGGCTTTCCTCGACCAGTCGCTCTGGAAACGCTTCCACGAGGCGTCGAGTACGGAGGAGTTTGCCGGTGCCTGGCTCACCCTGCAATGCTCGATGCTCGACGGTGTTCGCGCCGGCGTCGTCGTGCTTGGCGGGCCAGACGAGAATAACTACGCGCCCGTGGCCGCCTGGCCCAGCGATGTTCGACCCTCCGGCGCACTCAGCCAGGCTGCCGAGGCGGCCATCGAGGCCCGCAAAGGCATCGTCAACAAGTCAGACGGCTCGGCGTGCGCGGCATACCCGATTGTCATGGACGGTACGCTGCGCGGCGTCGCCGCGCTTGAACTGTCGGTAGCGGCCGACGCCGGGCTACGCGCCACGATGCGTCACCTGCAATGGGGTTGCGGCTGGCTCGAAGCCAACCTGCGCAAGCCGGAAACGCGGGTGGCAGTGAGCAGTGGCGGCGATGCTGCGCTCGCGATCGAATTGACGGCGCTAGTGCTCGAGGCCGACCATTTCCAGCAAGCGGCGACCGCGGTGGTCACCGAGCTTGCTACGCGGCTGTCCTGCGAGCGCGTTGCCCTCGGTATCCGGCGCAAGGAGCATACGCGCGTCGTTGCGCTGTCGCACAGTGCCCAGTTCGGCAAGAGCAGCAACCTGACACACGCCATCGGCCTCGCAATGGACGAGGCCATCGACCAGTACGGTCCGCTCGTCTACCCGCAGCCCGAGGGCCAGGCCGTCAGTGTGGACAGGGCGCACGCCGACCTGGCCGAGCTCAGCGGTGACCGCAACATCTGCAGCGTACCGATCGCCGACGCGGGCGAACTGTTCGGTGCCATAACACTCGACGTGTCGGCCGGCACGCCGTTCGATGGCGAGCGGTTACAGTCCATCGTCCGCATCGCGACCTTCCTTGGCCCGGTGCTGGCCGTGAAGCACCGCGAGGACCGCTGGATCGGCCGCAAGGTCTTCGACTCGCTGATGACCCAGCTAGGCCGGCTCATAGGGCCGCACTATGTGGGGCGGAAGCTCGCCGTTGCGGCCGTCGGCGCGCTCATGCTGTTCCTGACGTTCGCCACCGACACGTACCGTGTGCAGGCGGCGGCGACGCTCGAAGGCGCCATTGAGCGTGTCGCCGTTGCGCCGATCGCAGGCTACATCATCGAGGCCGACGTTCGCGCCGGCGACCGGGTTGCCGAGGGCGACCCGCTGTTTCGCATCGATGACCGTGACCTCAGGCTTGAGTTCCTCAAGTGGTCGAGTCAGAAAGAGCAAATCCAGCGGCAGCAGCGTGACGCGCTGGCGCAACACGAGCGCAGCGAGGTCAGCATCCTGCGCGCGCAGCTTGATCAGGCGGAGTTGCAGCTGCGGCTGATCGGCGAGCAAATCGCGCGCACGCGTGTAGCCGCACCGTTCGACGGCATCGTCGTGTCGGGCGACCTGAGCGACAAGCTCGGCGCGCCCGTCGAACGTGGCGAGATCCTGTTCACGATCGCGCCGTTCGATGAGTACCGCGTCGCCCTGCAGGTGTCCGAGATCGAAATCAGTGCGGTAGAAGTCGGACAAAAAGGCCAGTTGGTGCTGGCCTCCAATCCTGACCAGGTGCTGCCGATCAGAATCGACGCTATCACGCCCGTGTCGACGGTTGCCGACGGCAAAAACACGTTCCGACTCGAGGCGAGCCTCGAGGGGACACCCGAATTTCTGCGACCAGGCATGCAGGGTACGGCCCGCATCGAAATAGAAGATCGCAGCGTCGGCTGGATCTGGACCCACGGCCTCGTGCAATGGCTCAAGCTGTGGGTCTGGAGCTGGTGGCCCTGACCGGGAAGCAGTATGGCCGAGTCGCTTTTCAGTCCCTCCTGGTACCGCGTCGCTGGGCTTAGGCCCCGACTGCGAAGCCATACGAAGATCCATCGTCACGCCTATCGTGACGAGGTTTGGTACGTGCTGCAGGACCATTTGTCCGGCAAGTTTCATCGCTTCTCCGAGGGTGCCTACCAGGTCATTGGCCTCATGGACGGACGCCGCAAGGTCGACGAGATCTGGCAGCTCGCTGCCGAGGAGCTCGGCGACGATTCACCGACTCAGGAAGAAATGATTCGGCTGCTCGCCCAGTTGCACACCGCCGACGTTTTGCAGAGCGAAGCCTCACCCGACAGTCAGGAACTTTTCGAGCGCTTTCGCCGCCAGGAGCGGGCTAACATCAAGCAGAAGCTGTGGAGCCCGCTTGCGATTCGCATCAAGCTGTTCGACCCGGAGCGCTTTCTTGCGAAAACGTTGCCGTTCGTGCGGCCGCTGTTCAGCACGCTGGGTTTGCTGGCGTGGCTGGTCACAGTCCTTGCCGGCGTCGTGCTTGCGGTGATGCACTGGCCGGAGCTGACCGAGAACCTCAGCGATCGCGTACTCGCTCCTCAGAACTTGCTTGTCCTGTGGCTCGTCTACCCCGTGGTCAAGGCGTTTCATGAGCTCGGGCACGCATTCGCAACCAAGGTCTGGGGCGGCGAGGTGCACGAGATCGGCATCATGTTCCTTGTCTTCATGCCGGTCCCGTACGTCGACGCATCGGCGGCGTCGGCGTTCCGCGAAAAGTACCGTCGCGTCATCGTCGGCGCGATCGGCATCATGCTCGAACTGTTTCTCGCGGCAATCGCGCTATTCGTCTGGCTCAACGCCGAGCTCGGCTCGATACGGGCCATCGCCTACAACGTGATGCTGATCGGCGGTGTGTCCACGCTGTTCTTCAATGGCAATCCGCTGCTGCGCTTCGACGGGTACTACGTGTTTGCCGATCTCATCGAGATACCCAACCTCGGTAAGCGCGCCAACGATTACATCGGCTATCTCGTGCAGCGTTACGCGTTCCGTTCGGAAAACGCCAAGTCGCCGGCGACGACGGCGAGCGAGCGCAAATGGTTTGTGTTCTACGGCCTGGCGGCATTCGCCTACCGCATGTTCATCGCCGCCGTCATCATCCTGTTTGTCGCCGGCAAGTTCTTCTTCGTCGGAATCCTGCTCGCAATCTGGGCGGCGACGACGATGCTCGTGGTGCCGTTGTTCAAGTCCCTCAAGTTCCTGATTGCGAGTCCGAAGCTCAACGAAGAACGACCGCGCGCCATTATGATTGCCGGCGGCTTCGTCGCAGTGCTCGTCTTGTTGCTCGGCATCATTCCCGCGCCGTACCGGACGATGGCCGAGGGCGTGGTCTGGCTGCCCGAGCAGGCAGCCGTGCGGGCCGGCACCTCCTGTTTCCTGCGCGACTTCGTCACTGAGCCGGACTCGATCGTGACCGCCGGCGAGGAGCTGATTCGCTGCGAGGATCCGCTGCTCGAGCTGCGCAAGGACGTGCTCGAAGCGCGGCTACGCGAGCTCGAGGCACTGTACTCGGCGCAACGGCTCGACGATCGCGTCGCCGCCGGTATCACAAGCGAAGAGATCGAGGCTATCGAGGCCGACCTCGCCGACGTGACCGTGCGGATCGCTGCATTGAGCATTGGAGCCCCAATCGGCGGCCGTCTCGTGCTGCCCAAGTCGAAGGACTTGAAAGAGCGTTTTGTCAACCAGGGCGCGGTCCTCGGCTACGTCGTCGAGCAGGTGCCGATGAAGGTGCGTGTCGCCGTGAGCCAGGATGACGTCGGCCTGATTCGCCAGCGCATGGGTGAGGTGCGCGTGCAGCTCGCCGACCGGCTAGGCACGAGCATTTCGGCAGCCGTGCTGCGCGAGGTGCCCGGTGGCACCAACATGCTGCCGAGCGCAGTCCTCGGCAAGCCGGGCGGCGGCAAAATCGACATCGATCCGAGAGACCCGGATCAGCGCAAGACCTTTATCCGCGTGTTCGAGTACGTGCTCGAGCTGCCTGCGGACCTGCCGCGCTCGCCTGCGGGCACACGTGCCTACGTGCGTTTTGGCCACGGCGCGGCGCCGCTCGGCGTGCAATGGTACCGTGAGGTACGCCAGGTGTTCCTTGGACAGTTCGGGTTCTGAGCGTGGCTATCGGGGTATCGACAGGCGACGTGGCGTCCCTCGCGGGGGCAGCCGGCGGACCGTACGCGTTCCGCGATGACCCGTCGCCGGGCAAGCTCGAAATCTGGGCGCAGCGGCTCACAGCACCCCTCAGGGCACGCAGCAACTCTTACGCGGTTCTGTCTCGCATTCT
>Ga0316201_10000327_pt1 | contig 25706 bp, 22 predicted proteins | sample CS6wburrow_MG_FD_204516 | JGI IMG/M metagenome (GOLD analysis project Ga0316201, IMG submission 204516) | Coastal sediment microbial communities from Delaware Bay, Delaware, United States - CS-6 worm burrow | ecosystem: Environmental > Aquatic > Marine > Coastal > Sediment | place: USA... | reverse complement strand
GGTTGGGACGATCCTGTTGGTAATTACGAGTTCACGGCGTACGTTGAAGACCACAACGAACCGGGCACTGGTTTGGATCGTTTCTGGATCGAGGTGCGTGACAGAGACCGAAATGTGGTCGATGCATCCTCAATTGCGACTCCGGCTGAAGACGAAGCCATTGAGATTAGCGGCGGCAATATTGTTGTGCCTCACGGCAATCACGGCAACCGAAAGAATTGATTGCGTTAGCGGTTGTGCTCTTGGTGGGCCAATGACTGTTGTTTTTGGCAACCCTGATCGCGTTTGTCCAAGGCGGTTGGCTGATCTCCTGAGAGTTGGCTAGCCATGCAGGATAACTATGATCTTTGGCGGACCATATTCGCTTATTTTTGTGGTTATGAAGAGTTTTTGGCCGGTTGTAGCTATCCACAAGACCGAAAATGCCGCACATTGTAGGGCGGCTTTGTGTCGAGAAGCGGTTATAGAAAGAGCATAAACATCAACAATTTTAATCACACAGCCTCGGCCGGCAGCTGCACAAGTTGTTCGTATTGAATTTAAGTCTGCTCATCGCCTTAAAGCTGAGGTTCACAATGTATGAATTTCAGCAAACTTCAGGACTGCATCGTACCCGGCGGTGGCCTGTCGCTGGACGGCTCGCGCTGGGTCGCCTGCAAGTCTGGCTTCTTCTTACCGGTGCGGGTGCTCTCACGACTGTTCCGGCGGTTGTTGCTGGAGCAACTCTGCGCCGCTCACCACACCGGCGATCTGCAGTTCTTCGGCCAGCACCAGCACCTCGCTAACCCTGAGGACTTCGCCAACTACCTTAGCCCTCTACGCCAGATCGACTGGGTGGTCTATGCCAAGCGACCATTCGCCGGTCCTGAAGCCGTGCTTGCCTACCTGTCGCTTTACACTCATCGGGTGGCGATCGCCAACAGTCGTTTGATCGCCTGTGATAAACGCGGTGTTACCTTTAAGTGGAAGGACTATCGCGCCAAGCGCCGTCATCGTCATAAGACCATGACCCTGACCACCGATGAGTTCATCCGGCGCTTTCTACTGCATATCCTGCCCGGTGGCTTCCACCGTATCCGCCACTATGGTTTGTTCGCCAACCACACCCGGATCAGACAGGTGCAACGACTGCGTGAACTCCTCAACGACGACAGCATCGCGCCAGCAACAGACCTTGTTGAGAATAACCTACCAACAGCCACCTACACCTGCCATGACTGTGGTGCAGTCATGTTCATTATCGAGACCTTCGAAAGACAAATGCCTCGGGCACCACCGGCTGCCTCATGATCGACTTGTTGCTCACAGGGCACCTTTACTGTTGGTTTTACACTCGTCAATGCCATTCAATCAAACTCCGTGCCCCTTTCAGGCGGTGGATGGTCAATGGGTCTGCAAACCGAGCCTGGCGCGGAGATTGATGGTACCGGTGTGGCGCTTTACTTCGTGGATGAGCACGCGCTGGAAACTTTCGGTCTGAACCTGCTCGCAGGAGAGAACTTCAGCGCCGCGGAAGTCGAATGGCGTAACAGGGGCGATACGGAATGGCCCGATAGAACCATCATCACACACGCAATGGCGGAAGCGCTTTTTCCGGATGACCCGGACAGCGCCCTGGGCAAAACGGTATACATCAATGACGACGAACCAATCACCGTATCCGGCATTATCGAGCGGATGCAGGCTCCCTGGAACGGCTGGTCTGGTGTTGAACGCGTCATGCTGACTCCCCAGCACACCTTGTTTGGCGCCACGCGTTACATTATCCGTACCGAACCCGGCCAACGTGATGCGCTGATGCCACAGGTTGAGAAACTACTGGCGGAATCCAAAAGGGATCGCATCGTAAGCTCCATGCGCACCATGGATGAGACACGCGAGAGAAGTTATCGCATTGATGATTCCATGATCAAGATTCTGACTTTCACGATCATCTTGCTGATTGCGGTTACCTCGCTGGGTATCGTTGGGCTCGCCAGTTTCAGTGTCAACCGCCGTACCAAGCAGATTGGAACAAGACGTGCATTGGGAGCGAGCAAATCTGCCATATTGCGCTACTTCATGACCGAAAACTTCCTGATCAGCCTGGTAGGTGTGCTGTTCGGCGCCGCCCTGACCGTGGACCTGAACATTGTCATGATCGAAGCTTTCAGCCTCAACCGGATTACCTGGTGCCTGCCGCCATGCTGATGTTGCTCGCAGTCGGCCAGGCGGCAGTTCTAGGACCGGCCAGGCGCACATCAACGGTACCACCGGCTGTGGCGACGAGAACCGTGTAAAACCGCAGACGGGGTCAGAGTCGTGACTCTGACACTGGACTCTGACCCCCGTTTTGACCCCCGTTTTGCATGACTCTGGCACTTGACTCTGACCCCCATTTTATTGGCAATATGGCTTTAATGCTTCCTTACTCTAACATGCTATTGACGATCTCATACCTGCCGACTCCTCGATGCAATTCATCATAGAATTAGTGCGATTAGAAGAATAGCGCGAAGCAATTTAAGACTGACTTTCACTACAATTCATTTACGTATAACTACAGCGAAACCGAGTATGAGCGAGATAAAAACAGAAAGATGGCCGCCAGAAAAATTTGAGAGGTGGTATCAAGAGCGTCCGGTAATACCTTCAAGAGACTATGTCAAAACACTTGTCCCCCGAATAAGAGCACTCGGTGAACGAGCAGGGTTCGATCTTGAGAAATCTGGTGAAGCCTCCTACACCACCAATTCCGACGCTGTTGACGGCAGCGTCGAAGATACAAGCCTCGTCACACATGATTTGTACAGATTACTCATCGAAGATTTTAGTCAGGAAAGACCCTGCTATATCATTTTAGGGAGCACCCACGGTTACGAAAAAGGCGGTCCATTGGCAGCCTTGAAATTTGCAGAAGAGGAGGCGTCACAGTACGCCGATAGATTCAACATCATTATTTATCCTTGCCTTAGCCCCGGTCCGTATGAAAAAGAACTCAGATTCACAGAAGGCCGAATAGACATTAACAGGGATGCTTTTTTGGACAGCGCAAAAAGCCAGGAAATGCGGGCTCTCGCTGAGTCGGTAAAGGAATTACATCAACGGTTGTTTAACGGTGACATGGGCAAGAAATTTACTGCTGCTATTGATCTGCATGAAACCCCATTCATGGATATTGCCATCGATAAAGAAAACGCAGCAGCCGGTGGCGAAGCCTTTGAGCTTGATATTTTTCCCAAGGGTATGTTTCTGATTGCATTCAACGAAGATCAGCAACTGGCCAATAAGGTTATTCAGAATATTCGTCTTGAAGGTCATCATGTAGTAGATGATGACACACTGTACGGCTCACCCAATAACGATGGTGTTTTGTTAATGAGTGAAACAGGCCCCCGCTACGGGGCGAGTCCGCCAACTCCTGAAACACTTTACAGTTGCGAGTTTTACGACTGAATACTGCGATATAGATCTCACCGATGAAACGCCTGATACTGAACGCGTTGAACCGCAAATGGCTGCGATCAGGGGTATGTTTCCTTAACCTAAAACAATGGTTGGGGTGTTCGCCTTTTTGGGTATCAGGGGACTGTATCAGGGGACTGTATCAGGGGACTGTATCAGGGGACTGTATCAGGGGACTGTATCAGGGGACTGTATCAGGGGACAGTTTACTTAATTGAATATCAGAGGAAACTTAATTTTCCGAGGAAAACTGCTTAAAACTATGGGAATTAAGTAAACTGTCCCCCAAGTGCCGGTCAAAGCAGAAAAATGAAGATGTTGATTTCGAAACATGGTTTTACTCCTTGAAAAAAAGCTGGATCGTGAGATTATTTGCTAAGTTTCACCTGGACCCATACTATACTCAACAGGGCTGAATTAACAAATTCAGGTCGTGTTTTTACATGGTCCGCAGCGGACAATGATCACCCCGGTCAGTTCAAAGACCCCGCATCCATTCCTGGCGCAAGCGAACCGAACCAGGTTGCTCGAGTGCGGCCCGCACAGTCTGTAGTAAACGCGGCTTATCCCTGCCAAGATTACCCTTCAGAACCAGGTAATTCGAAGCGTGATCGCTCCGGAAAATGGTGTTTTCCAGCTCCAGGTTATCCAAAAGCCAATACATTTCCTGGAACAGACCTGCCTGGTCCAGGGCCTCGAATTCACCGCCAAAGCCGTGCTGATAGCGTTCCACACCATTGGGAAAGCTGACCACCAAAGTCGACAGGTACTCAGGTTGGGCTTCACTCATCAGGCGGGCCGAATTAAGCGCGTGTTGTTCGCTGTATTTCTTACCGCCCATACCGTTAAGAATCATCACAGAACTTTTGGCACCAGCGGCTTTTATCTTTTTCAAAGCAGCAAGGGAGGTATCAAAATTCTCACCCTTGTTGACCCGTTCCAGCACAAGGTCGTCGCCGGACTCACAACCAACATAAAAAAGACTGAGTCCCATCTCATTCAATTCGGCAAGTTCCGCAACCGTCTTGTTTTTCAGGTTTCGCGGCAGACAATAGGACGACACCCGCTGCACACCGGGTAAATACCTGTTGATAGCTTCCATGATCAGCTTCAGACGCCGGAACGAGAGTGTCATTGCATCACCATCGGCCAGAAAAATACGCCGCACAGGGGTTCCGGCCCCTGCGATTGCAGCCAATTCCTGCTCGATTTTCTCCTGTGATTTGAAACGGAAACGCTTTTGTGGCTGGGTGTACATTTCGCAAAATGTACAGTTATTCCAGCTACATCCAATCGTAACCTGCAAAATAAGGCTGTAAGCTTCGGAGGGCGGCCGGAATACCGGCTCGATGTAGGGAACCTGGATCATCTCGAAAGTATGCGGCCAATGGCTTAAAATTTAAACTGTTGGGGAAGGAGCACAACTCCTTCATTTTGACTCCCTTCTAATAATATCTGACAATTCTTGCTACGACCTTACTTCCGGTTCCTGCCATTGAAAGCCGGCCAGGGTCAGCTGGATTACAGCGATGATATTTACAATGTCTATTTGCCTCCTCGAATGGTGACATGGTGAGCCTGGCTAGCCTGGTCACCCTCGAACCAAAACTGGGCGCCGCGGTCATTTTGCGTCACGACCTTCAGTATGTAAGCAATTTCTACGGCACACCCGTGGTTTCGCTGGGTGAGGCCGTCACGATGGTCAACGAAGCCACCGCCGACCTTCTGCTTTTGGGCTATGAAGTTAACATGTCCGGACGCGTTTGCGATCTGGCAATCATGGAGCTGGCCGGATATGGGTAACGAAGTTTCGCTGAGCAATGAATCCGCCTACAATGCGCTTAGGCAATTTCTGCCACGATCAACCTCATCCCGATTCCAACCAAGGGAGAGATGAGGATACCCTCAGCGCGTATTAGTACGGTATTGACCATGTCCAACTCAGAAAACTTCGAAGATCTACTGGCCCAGTTCGATGAATCCCAACCGACACGGAAGCAAACAGAGCCAGGTGTCGGCGACAGGGTGCAAGGCACTATCGTTAGCATTGGCGAAGAGCACGCCTATATCGACCTTGGGTTCAAATGCGACGGGGTGATGGATATCGACGTGTTAATGAATGATGCGGGAGAATTGACCGCGAAGATCGGTGACAAGGTTGAGGCCGCGGTGACGAGCAAGGACAAAGAGACCGGAGCGCTGGTCCTCGGCACCCAACACGGACTCAAGGCCCACGACCTATCAGGACTGCAGGACGCTTACAGTCAGGGACTGCCGGTTGCGGGTCTGGTAACCGGTGTCACGAAGGGTGGCGTCGAAGTACAGATCGCCGGTCAGCGTGCCTTCTGCCCGGCCTCGCAGATCGACATTCACTTTGTCGAAGATTTGTCTGAGTTAGCCGGCCAGCGGCTGGATTTCCGTATCATGAAGATCGAGGGTGGACGGCGCCCGAACCTGGTGCTATCAAGACGCGCGATACTCGAAGAGGAGCAGCGCGAACGAGCCATACAAATTCGAGCCAGGCTGGAGGTCGGAGCGACCCTGCCCGGTAAGGTCACGTCTCTGCAGAATTATGGTGCCTTCGTCGATCTCGGCGGTATCGAGGGCATGATCCATATCAGCGAGCTGTCTTTCGCCCGGCTCGGCCACCCGAACGAGATGCTCCACGAGGGACAGGAACTTGAAGTGGCTGTATTACGGATCGAGAAGACGGACAACCCAAAGCGGCCGGAGAAAATTGCCTTGTCACTGCGTGCCCTGGCAAAGGACCCCTGGCAGGAGGCGTCAGCGGCTTTTGCCGTCGGCACCAGGGTCAGTGGGACCATCAGCCGAGTGGAACCTTTTGGCGCCTTTGTCGAGCTGACCCCGGGCATTGACGGACTGGCTCACATTAGCGAACTCGGTGCCGACAAACGCGTGAATCACCCGAGTGAGGTCGTCAAGATCGGCGACAAAGTCGAGGCGACCGTACTTGGCATCGATATCGAAAAGCGGCGCATCAGTCTTTCATTGGATGAGAATAAGGCCGCCGAGACTGGGGTAAACATCGAGCAGTACAAGCAAAAGCCGAAAGAAGAAGGCGCCATGGGCAGCTTCGGCGAGCTGTTACAACAGAGTATGAAAAAGCAGAAATAGACAAGCGTCGGCGGTTTTCCAGGGCACCAATGATGTCAGGCCACGGCACGACCTAAAAGGGGGCCAGGTTGCTCAGGCATCGCCCTGAAGATAAGCGAGTCCGTTCGTGTTGAAGGGCGCGGGTTTCAGGTCGAAGATCTGGAACGCGTCTTGTCCACCACAGGTATTACCCTGCATGAGCATCGTTAGCTGGTCGCGGGTGATTGGGAAGAATGCATACTGGTCAAGGGGAGCGGCGAGTACCTTGAGGAGCATGGCAGGTGCCGGAAGTGTGATTTTGGTGGTGCCGGCTGCAGCGGCGATCATCTGCAGGATGTCTTTCCATGACAGTGCCTCCGGCCCGCATAGTTCATATATCTGTCCTGCCGTCTCTGGCATGTCCAGGGCCTTGACAAAGACCGTGGCTACATCCTCGACATGCACCGGCGACATTCGGAACATGCCGGCCTTGACCGGGAGCAGGCCATCGTAGAACAGCGGGGCCGGAAGCGGGGAGCGTACGATATCCCGGTACAACTGGGTCGCAAATTCCATTCGACCGCGCGGGTCGCCGAACAGCACCGATGGCCGAAACACCGTCCATTGCAGCGTGGTGGTCTTGAGGTACTGCTCGGCCATGTACTTGGTGCGCTGGTAGCCGGTACCGTCGGCCTTTACGCCATTGGCACTCATCAGCAAAAAGCGGCGCACCCCGGTGTCTGCTGCGGCATCCATGGCCCGCCTTGCGCCCTCGAAATGCAACGCCTGGTAGGTTATACCCTTTGCAGGAAACTCGCGCAGGATGCCGATGAGATATATCACGGCATCCGTACCACTGACAGCCGCGCGTACCGCCTCCGGATCGGCGATGTCACCATCGATCAGCGTGCAGTGTTGAGTATGATTCACCTTGTGACGGCTTTCCGGGCGTATCAGCAGCACCGGGTGATGTCCTTTTTTCAGCAGCTCGTCGATCAGGTAGTTACCAACGTAGCCACTACCACCGAAAATTGTAACCTTCATGCCGCGCTTTCCTCGCTAGTCGTCAGGGGATGAGGGGCTGTAACGCCGGTTGCCGGGGCGCCGTCGAAGAGATCCTGGAATACCTGCTGCCGATAGTCGAAGATCCGTTCCAGGGTTGGCCGTATGTAGAGTGTGTGAAGGAGGTCTCTGGCGGGTCCGACAAGCAGTATCGGCAGCGCGTAATGCACCTCATCGAAAAGCAGTGTTCCCCCGTCGCGTGGCTCGAATCGATGGGTGTGATGCCAGAAGGAATAAGGTCCGAAAAGCTGCTCATCAACAAAGCACCGGGGTGGATCGTAACGGGTAATCAGTGTTCGCCAGCGGGTTGGCAGTCCCATGACCCGTATGGTGTAGTCGATGACGCGACCCTTCTCCATGGTTACCGGGTCGGGTGTCAGGAGTCGAAAGCGAAGGCTCGGCGGGGTGATCAGTGCAAGGTTTTCGGGTTGGGCGAAAAACGGGAATACGCGTTCTCGCGGTCTTGCCACCCACTGTTCCCGCTGCAGGGTGTAGATACGCATTCGATCCCTCATATGTCGCTATTGGCTGCGCAGCCGTGGTTGCCGCAGCGGCGCCGGTTGCGCCATGCTGCGAAATGGCGGTAAGCGAATGCCAGTGGACGTCGCAAACCCAGGGCTGTGATTATCTTCGCCAGCCATCGGTACGCCGGCAATTGCTGCCAGATCACCAGGAAGGCATCGATGCCCCGTTGCCAGCGCCCGGTTTCGTCCAGCACATGCAATTCAGCCATGGCTGCCTCCAGAGAGAGGCCATGTCTGCCTAGTACCTCGGGTTCACTCGCCGCGTCCACCCAGCACAGGCGCTGTGCCGTGTCGACACGTCGATAGTGGGCGATCTCGCGTCGACACAGGGGGCAGTCGCCATCGAAGAAGACCACCGGAAGATCTGGTTCAGAATGCTGTGCCAATACATCGCGTTGTGTGGTCATTGTGGGGGCTCCTGCGCTGGTCTTGCATATTTTCAGGCTGTATTGTATAACTGTTGTATAGATAATGTCTATATCACGCGTGTCAGTGCAAGGCAATTCCATGTGGAGTGCCGGCCAGGACGCGGTACACAGGGGTGGTGTCGAAAACATTCCCGCGCCTCGCTGATTGTTGAGGCGCCTTGCGCAGTGACATGTCAGTGGATCAATCCGGTTTGTGGTCAATACTGCTAAACTTACGAAATTACGGGAAACCCTCCAGGGGTCAATTATCTGGTCCATGTTCAAGCTGCGGTCGTGCCTTGACGAAACGCACCGTGGCTTCGGGCATCAATGAGACAGCAATGAAATGAATAATTCCGACGAACCGCTTTTCAAGCGAAGTGACCTGTCAGAGAGCCCGGGCGCAACGGCGGACCCCGCCGTGCGCGAGCGCATCCGGCAATTGATCGATAAGCAACCCTACGCGGTGTTGTGCGTCCAGGGCGGCGGGCAGCCATACGGGGCACTGGTGGCCTTTGCATTCTCGGAGGATATGCGGCATGCCGTGTTTGTCACGCCGGTCGCAACCCGCAAGTACCGCCTGCTCAGCGAGTCTGATCATGTCGCGCTTGTCATCGACAATCGTCCGGACCGGCTTGATGAGCTGATGGAGATCGAAGCCGTCACCGTCACCGGTCAATCACAAATGATCGAACGCGGCGATGAGTTCGAGCGCTGGTCCGGTTTGCTGGTTGCTCGGCATCCGTACCTGAAGTCATTCGTGAACGCGGTCACCTGTGCGCTGTTTCGCGTTGATGTTGTTCGTTTCCTGCATGTCGCACGATTTCAGGAGGTAAACCAGTGGCTGCCGGGCGACCGCTGCTGATTCCTCTCGGCGGTCCCGGAGAATGGGGCGAGAAGGTTGTCGGTGGCAAGGCGGCAAAGCTGGCCCAACTCTCGCCTGGTATCAGGGGGTATCAGGGGTCAGTTTACTTAATTGGGTATCAGGGGTATCAGGGGTCAGTTTAATTAATTGAATATCAGAGGAAACTCAGTTTTCCGGGGGTAACTGCTTAAATCTAAGGGAATTAAGTAAACTGTCCCCCGAATGCGCAATAAAAAAGGGTCACCGCAGTGACCCTTAGTAGTTCCATGTGATTGCTTAAAATTTAAAACAGGCGTTTTCTGTTTGCAAACACAACCAAGCCAAGCAGCATTGTCATCATAATCAGTGCCCACTGGGATGTGGTGGGAATTGACGTGGCCGAGTTACCTGTTGGTGGTCCGACAATATCAGCGTTGATAATCACGTTATCGATCGTATAATCGGCGATACAGTCCACAACAGGGGCACAAGCTGAGTTGAACTGAAGTGTTATGCCGCCGGAACTATCAGGACCAACCGTGCTGCTGAAATTATACGTTGTCCAAACGTTCGGATCAGCATTCGGAAAAAGCGGGCCTCCGCCCAAGATCTCACTCTTGGATGTGCCACCACCTTCCAATTCTGAAAACATCTCTGCAAACAGAACACCGCCGGCCCCTGCTGTGCCACGAATGTCGAACTGGATATCGATCTGCTGACCTTCAGTCCATTCACCTGGGAGGAGATTGGCTTGCTTTATGATGTTTGCAGCTGGGGCAGTCTCTAATAGCCTGGCCGCGCTACCGGGATTTCCTGCAACGATTGTCTGGCCAGCTTCTCCTAAAGAACCCGGAAATTGTACCCACCCGGTGAAATCACCGGTTTCAAAATCACCATTGACGGCGATATCGGTGATGGCAGCTTGTGATGCCCCTGCAAACATCGACAGTGCGACGGCAAGTGCTGTGATCGTTTTTTTGGTCATTTGTAAGTCCCATAGTTGTATTTTATAGAGTGGGCCGGTGTATGACTGGTTCCAACTCAAGGCGCGGCACGCTCAGATCTTTCCTGCGTTTTCACGGACAAATGGCCGTGGGGGTGAAAAGCACAATTTTTTCAAATCGACAACTTTCCTCTGTCGTCACGTGTCATATAAGCGATGGTCCCATCGCGGTATAGCATCGCAAGTCTACACTAGTCTTCGGGAATTTACCCATGAAAAAGCTCCATATATATATTTCGGGGCTATCACTAAAGGAGTTAAAACTCTTTTGAATAGAACAATTTCAATGAGGCGGAGCTCGGCAATCCGGCAAGCGATCTGTTGCTGAAAAATTTGTATTACCATCCAGGTGGACGAATATCCGCTGAATTATCTCCGGGTCTTCTATGCTGGCAATAATCTTGACCTCACCGCCGGGGTATCAGGGGTCAGTTTACTTAATTGGGTATCAGGGGTCAGTTTAATTAATTGAATATCAGAGGAAACTTAATTTTCCGGGGATAACTGCTTAAATCTAAGGGAATTAAGTAAACTGTCCCCCGAATGCCAACAACCGTACTTCGATTCGAGTTTTAACCACAATCTTTTTGATTACTCCAATTTCGAAAGTAATGGATGTTTTCATTTTTTTTGGGTTAATCTAGTAATGAGTTTGTAACTAACCGCTTTTCAGGTTTTTTTGCGTGAACGAGGGTGAGTAGCGTTAATATAGAACAAGCAAGAAAAACAACACAGGAAACAGTCATTCGGGCAGCAAAGGATACCCTGGGTCAGATTGTTAACCCTCTGACGCTGCCGGTCTGGCTACCGGAATTAAAAGACAAGGCCGTGTTGCGAACGGATTTCATCGCCGGCCTAACGGTTGCCCTGATACTGATACCGCAATCCATGGCTTATGCGCAACTGGCCGGATTGCCGGCTTATTACGGGCTTTACGCCTCCCTGTTACCGACAATGATAGCCGCTTTTTTCGGTTCTTCCCGGCAATTGGCAACCGGGCCTGTGGCCATGGTTTCACTGATGACCGCAGCGGCATTAGAGCCCCTGGCTACAGCGGGAAGTGACGCTTTTGTAGGTTACGCGGTGCTGCTTGCCTTTATGGTCGGTCTGTTTCAGCTGGCCCTCGGTATGTTCCGGCTTGGTGTGCTACTGAATTTTCTGTCTCACCCGGTGATACTCGGTTTCGTCAATGCCGCCGCCATCATCATCGGCACCTCCCAACTCGGCAAAATCTTTGGCGTAAGTGCGGACAAGGGTGAATATCACTATGAATTTGTGATCAACACTATCAAGGCGGCCATGGAGAGCACCCACTGGCCAACATTGAGCATGGCCGTACTCGCCTTCGCGATTATGATTGGCATCCGGCGTTACAGGCCCAAACTACCCTCCGTGCTGATCGCCGTGATCGCCACGACCATCCTCGCCTGGCTATTCGGCTTCGAAAAACACACCACCGTTAAGGTCGATCAAATTGCCGATCAGAAGATCAGAACCGCATTAATGTATGACGTACTGGAGGCAAAACGCATTACCAACCTCAAAGAAAAGTACATCATTGCGCAAAAGGATCATGTCGCCAAGGCAGAGGATATCGGCGATGATAGTGCGACACTACTGACAGAGCGCCAGAGCCTTGAACAAATTAAATTCCAGCTTGACCAATTGAAGGAAAAGGCCGGCTCCTACCACAAGGAACTTTTCAACACGCCTCTATATGTCATTGGGCAAGACGAGGGTATGAAGCTTTACACCCGGTCTGAAATTAGCGACCAAAACATGACCACTGAAGACAATGGTTTATTCGATCACCCCTGGTATATCAAGAGTTACAGCAACGGTGTCGTTGGTTTACAGACCGGTGGTAAAGTGATTGGTGATGTTCCCAGGGGCTTGCCCGGGTTTAGTATGCCCAAATTTGAGTGGTCCGCGATTATGCACCTGATCGGGGCGACCATTACCATTTCGCTCATTGGTTTTATGGAGGCCATTTCCATCGCCAAGGCCATGGCCACCAAGACCAGGCAAAGTTTGAGTGCAGACCGTGAACTGATCGGACAGGGTATGAGTAATATCATCGGATCCCTATTCCAGTCCTATCCCGTATCAGGCTCATTTTCCCGTTCGGCAGTGAACTTTAATGCCGGGGCCATGACCGGGTTTGCCTCGGTCATTAGTGCGCTCATCGTTGGCTTTACCCTGCTGTTTTTAACACCCTTACTCTATTACCTGCCACAAGCGACACTGGCCGCTGTAATCATCGTGGCGGTGGCGGGCCTGGTCAGCATCAAGCCAGCGATCCATGCCTGGCAAGCAAACCGGCATGATGGCATCGTCGCCGGCGTGACCTTTGTGTTTACCCTGGCGTTTGCCCCGGACCTGGAAATGGGCATCATTCTAGGCATGCTGCTCTCACTGGTGCTGCTGCTGTTTCGCATTATGAAGCCGCGTGTCGCCTTTCCCCCGCACCGGGCGCGTCTCTTTCCACCGGAAGCTGTGGAAGCCGGCATTATCGACGATGGGCGCATTGTACGAATGCGGTTCGATGGCTCGCTCGTGTTTGCAAATGTCGCTTTTTTTGAAGAGCAGCTACAGAAATTGCTGGTGTCTACACCCCAGCTAAAAGTGCTAATTATCGATGCAGTTTCCATCGCCGAGGTGGATGCATCGGGTGACCAGATGCTCCGTGACTATTACAGACGCCTGACCGAGTCAGGTATCGATGTACTGTTCTCGCGTGTCAAAAAACCCATTATGGCGATGTTCAATAGGTCACATATGCATGAGGACATCGCTGAGGAATTTTTCCACCGTAACCCGGTTGACGCCTTTGAGCAGGCATGGACCATGATCGTAGAGGGCGAAAAAGCAGAACAAGCAGAAAAAGCAAAAGAGGCAAAAGAGGCAAAAGAGGCAAAAGAGGCAGAAGAGGCAAAAGAGGCAGAAGAGGCAGAAGAGACAAAAGAGACAGAAGAGACAGAAGAGGTAGAAGACGTAGAAGAAGCAGAGATGGTCGAAGACATCGATGACTCAAAAAAAATCAATGAACCTGACGGAAGTTCAGTATCCAGTTGAAAGACGGGGTGTCGTTCAGGTTCTTTTAGCGAGTTCGAGGGGCGCTGGGGTGGGGGTATTGCCTACCAGAGCTCGCTCAAGCACATCCTCGTTGTGCTCGATACTCGGCTACCCTGACATAGCACATTATTTCAGTTGGATACTTTAGACAATGAGGGACAGAATGAAACTCTGTCCCTCACCCGGAAGAATCTTAGCTATCAGAAATGGTCACTGCCTGTCCGGCCTGGATACGTTCACCACCCCGGGTAATGATGCGGTCACCCTGCTCTACGTTGCCAATGACTTCAACAAAACCACCGAGGCCAATTCCGGTTTTAACCGCGATTTTTTCCACCGTGTTATCACTGTTCACCCGCATCACAAAGATATCGTTACCTCGTAGTACCAGTCCATCACGTGGAATGGCCACAAGTTCACGCGGTTCGCTATTGGGCAGTGCAATCCGCACCGGGCTGCCGATAATCCATGCCGGGTCATTGGCCGCGATGCGTACTTCAAACATACGTGAGCGATCATCGCCAACCGGAATGACATAACTGATTGGACTCAGGGATTCACGCTTCTGATGCTCAACTGAAACCTGCATCCCTTCACGTATCCAACCAGCAACCGAAAGCGGTGCCTGTGCCCTGATTTCCCGGTGTTCGGTATCGACCAGGCGTGCAACCTGTGCGCCACGGCTCACAAATTCACCAACCTGAACCACCCGTTCCACCACGATACCGGGGAAAGGGGCCAGAACTTCCGTCTGCTTGATACGGCGATTGATCTGGGCAATGGCAACCTCTGCACGCTTGATATCCTGCCGGGTCATATCCAGTTGTGATTGCGCCTCATCCAGTTGCGTGGCCGCGGCATTGTTGCTGGCCGCGAGTTTCTGGAAGCGTTGCAGACTGCTATCCCGGTACTTGAGCTGTGATTTCAAACTGGCCAGTTGAGCCTCGCTATCGGCCAGGTCCAGACGTAAATCTTCGGCATCAATACGGGCAATCGCTTGACCCTGTTCTATACGTGAGCCGACATCCGCCACCCAGGTAATACGGCCATCTGTTTCAGCCGCAATACGTGCGTCATTCTGACTAATGACCGTGCCGGAGACCCAAAGGGTTGCTGAAAATGTGTCGCGTTGTGCGGTTTCAACCATGACAGGTGATGCCGGGGCTCGCTGTTCAGCATCCTCAGCCCAGGACAGCATGGGAACCAAACAAAAAGCGAGTACGAGTTTTGTGTAACGATTCATTCCAACCTCCTTGATCAGGCCACGGATTCCAACGCGGTCCTGTGCGACGTTTCCGGCGCGATAACTTCTACCCGCTTTGCCTTGCCGAGACGCAGCATGCAGGGTAGTAGCAATAATGTGAAAATCAGGCTAAAGCTCATGCCACCGACAATCGATGCCGCCAATCCGCGATAGATAACGCTGCCTTCACCCGGTAGCAGCAACAGCGGCAACATGCCAAAAATGCTGGTCAGGGTACTCATGAATATCGGCCGTAAGCGGATGCGCAATGCATGTTCAACTGCTTCATGCCGGCCCATGCCACCGCGCTCGGCCTGGCGGGTCTGATCAACTAACAGGATCGCGTTGTTGACCACCAATCCCAGCAATATGATAAAACCGATCATGGTCAGCAAATCCATCGGTTGGAATGCGACCAGGTTCAGAGTGCGTATGGCGATGATTCCGCCGACGCCAGCCAGCGGGATTGTCATAATCACGAGCGCGCTGTCTTTCGGGGAACGGAACAGGCCAGCCATCAATAAAAACAGTATAAATAAGGCCATGATGAAGTTCCGGCCCATGGTCTGAATGGCTTCGGTCAGGCTATCCGCGCTGCCGCCGTACTGAACTGAACCGTCGGCGGGTAATACCGCACGCAGACCGGGTTCAACGTCCGCCTTGATCTGCTCAATTGCGGTTTCCAGTGAAACATTATCAGGTGGACTCAGGTTGACACTGACCGTGCGTCTGCCATTCACCCGGCGGACCTGGCCGGGACCGGTCGCCCGTTCAACGCTAACCAGTTCGCCTAATGGCACCACTTCACCACTAGGCGTCATGATGGGCGTTGTTGCCAGTTGTTCAGGTGTTTCCCAGCCATCGGCCCGCATGATGATATCCATGCGATTTTCGCCGTTGAAATATTCACCCAGCCAGAGACCGTTTCCGAGGGTCCGCACCAGGGATGCGACACCACGTCTGTCCATACCCACTTCATTGATCCGGGCGTCATCAGGAAACACCCGTAATTCGGGCTCAGCCAGCTCAATACCGGGAAACGTCTGCACATTGGCGCCTTCAAAAGACTCCCTTAGCCTTGTTTGTGCCTCGCCCGCTGCGGCATACAAACCGGTCTGGTCAGCTGACTGTATATGCATGGAAATATCGCGACCGCCGCCAAAACCACCAAACAGGTTGCCCTGCATGGCAAAACCCTGAAAATCGGGGATATCCACCAACACTTCATTGCGAACGATTTCCAGCAATTCACCCACCTTGCTCTGATCCAGCGCACGCGCACCAATGGTGCCGCCACCCGGCCAGGTCAGGATGTAATAATTCTTCAGGGCCGGCTCCTTGACGCCATCCATATAAGGTTGAAGGCGGTCTACCAGTTTGCTGATGATTTCCTTCTCATTGGTTTCAACATTTGCACCGGGTGGAAACTGCAGAAAGGCATCAACCGCATCACGCTTGACCGGTGGCAGGTAATCCATTTGCGGGAATAGTAACCAGGTTACAAGCAGCGGTGCGGATATCAGGCTGACAATCAGAACTGCACGGCGTTTTCCGGTAGAGCTGATCTTCATCAATGAATGGGCAAGCCGTGACCAACCTTGTGACGCGTCTTTGGACAGCTTTTTCGGTTTCAGCCAACTACCGGCAACCGTGGGAAGAATGGTGAGTGCCACGACCAGCGAAATCACCACCGCGATCGATATGGTCAAGGCAAGATCTGCGAATAATTGCCCTTCCACGTCCTTCAGAAACAATACCGGCAGGAAAATAGCCACGGTGGTCGCGGTAGAAGCAAGCAGTGCACCTTTAACCTGACCGGTACCGGCCAATGCTGCGACCGAGGGAATCTCACCACGCTCACGAATACGCAGAATATTTTCTGACACGACAATAGCTGCATCCAACACCATGCCAACGGCGAAAGCCAGGCCGGCCAGTGAAATAACATTCAGGCTACGCCCGGTCAGGTCCAGTACGATAAATGTTGATAACAGGGAGATCGGGATGGCGGTGGCAATCAGGATGGTGGCCCGGGTATCGCGTAAAAACAGCCACAAGACACCGATGGCAAATAGTATTCCCAGCAACAGGTTGTTGGTCACCATACTGACTGCCCGCTTGATAAACACCGACGCATCGAAGGACTGTTGTATGTCCAGACCGGCATTGGCCAACGGCCCTTCGCGTAACTCGGCGACGGCCTCTTTAACCAGTGTCAGTGTACCCAGTACGTTGGCGCCATTGGCGCGATCAACCCTGAGGCTCATGGCCGGGTTACCGTTCTGGATGGCTATCTGGGTTTTCTTGCCACGTGCGACCTGTACATCGGCAATGTCGCCCAAACGGATCGGACGCCCTTCACGCCACTCGAGAATCAGGTCCTTGAATTGCATCGGATCATAACGACCCTCAAAACGCAGTGTGTACTGGCGCCGGCCAACGTCTACAAAGCCGCCTGAAACATCGGTAGAGCGACTTGCACGCGCCGCAACGGAACCCAGTTCAATACCATATTCCGCCGCCCGGTAAGGGTCGATGGTGATCTGCAATTCTTCAGGCGCACCTGCGTTAATTTCAACCCCGGCGACACCATCGATGGATTCCAGTTTTGGTTTTACCGTATCCATGATGAACTGGCTGTAGTCTTCGATATTGCCTTCGGTCCCGGGTAATAGCTGTACAAAGAACCAGCTCAAGGCCTGGTTAGCACCACCACCGCCACCACCCATGTTGACAACCGGTGGGTCAGAATCAGCAGGCATCGAGGGCAAACGGTTAAGCCTGCCAATGACCTCCATCAGCGTGGCCTGCATGTCGGTACCCAGGGTGAACTCCATGTTGATCCAGGCGCCACCGTTGAACGCATTGGAAGACATGACTTCCATACCCGGCATACCCTGCAAAACGTCTTCCATCGGGTCGAGTATTTCCGACTCAACCTCTTGCGGTGAGGCTGCGCGCCAACCTGCAAAGACACTGATCTGCGGCAGATCAATTTCCGGGAAAAGCTGTACCGGAAGACCCTTGAGACTAAACAATCCAAACAAGGTAATAATGGCCACTGCAACAGCAACGCCGGCAGGATTTTTTACGGCTCGCTCTGTGATGCTCATGCCTCTGTGATACTCCCTACATCTTGCTCTACTTCCAGATTGGACGCTCAAAATGGCGAGATCGTTACCAATCTACTCTTCTTGTAATGGAGATTAGAGCCTTCCAGTTGCATTTGGTTGTGACCAAAGTCATGGATTGCGATGACCTGTTGTGTGTCGACGGCAAACCGAGTCAAGTGCACTGCCCATTTACGGAAAAACACAAATGCTGAACACTGCTTCTTCCGATCTGAAACCTGGTTCGCAATTTATGTGTCTGTGCACTATGCTTAGCCAAAGACGAATGATTCTTATTGGTTGACCGCTCAACTTAAAAAGCATCTTCAGATAACAAAAACCAACAAACCGGCATTAGCCGGCGGTGTTCGGGAGAAAAGTTCGTGCTTTTCAATTCACTGACGTTTGTCATTTTCTTTATCGTTGTGCTGTTGTTGCACAACTTGCCATTCTCATGGCGGGTTAAAAAGACAAATCTGCTTATCGGCAGCTATATATTCTATGCGGCCTGGAACCCGCCTTTTGTCATTCTTTTATGGCTGTCTACCGTCGTCGACTGGGTAGTGGCCAACAAACTCCACCTCGAAACACGCCAGGCGCGCCGGCGAATGCTGTTGTTTGTCAGTATCCTGGTTAATCTCGGTATGCTCAGCTACTTCAAGTATGGCGGTTTTATACTGGAGAATTTCCAGGCCCTGATGGCCACCATGGGTGTTGATTACCAGGCGCCCGACTGGAATATCGTGTTGCCGGTGGGTATCTCGTTCTATACCTTTCAAACCATGGCTTACTCGCTGGATGTGTATCTGAGGCGTGCAAAACCCGCCAAATCTTTTCTCGATTTTGCCCTGTTTGTAACATTTTTCCCGCAACTGGTCGCCGGTCCCATTGTTCGGCCGACCCAATTGATACCGCAGTTCAAACTGCCAAAGGTTGCCACACGTCAGCAACTGACCTGGGGCTTCGCGTTGATTACGCTGGGTCTTTTCAACAAGATTGTTATCGCCGATGGTCTGCTGTCACAGGCGGCTGAAAAGGTGTTCGAAGCCAGTGAGATGCTTCACCCGCTCGATGCGTGGCTGGGCACCCTGGCCTTTGCGGGTCAGATATTTTGCGATTTTGCGGGTTACTCAACCACCGCGATCGGTGTGGCATTGTGTCTTGGTTTTTCGCTACCGGATAATTTCCGCTTCCCTTACGCGGCGGTCGGTTTTTCCGATTTCTGGCGCCGATGGCATATTTCGTTGTCGTCCTGGTTACGTGATTACCTTTATATTCCGCTGGGTGGCAACCGCAAGGGCAACCTGCGCACCTATGCCAACCTGATGACCACCATGATGCTGGGCGGTCTGTGGCATGGAGCCTCGTGGACCTTCGTGGTCTGGGGTGCGTTGCACGGTGGGTTCCTGGCCGCAGAGCGCTGGTTGGCCAAGCACTTTGGCGGCGGGGCATTCTGGAAGCGTTGGGGACCCCGGGTCCTATTGGCGCTGATCACCTACTTCCTGGTCAATATCACCTGGGTATTTTTCCGCGCACAGGATTTCGCCACCGCCTGGCGCATGATCGATACCATGCTGACATTCAATATGGACGGCAAGAAAGTACTGCCGATGATCGAAGTCATGCTGGTTTCCGGCGTAACCATAGGAATGTTGGCGGTTCACTGGTTTATGCGTAACCGCTATTTACACGATGTTGCTGCCGCTTTGCCCCGCTGGCTACTGGCCGGCGCCTGGGGTGCCATGTTGTGGCTCATTATTATTACACAGGGGCAAAGCAGTGCCTTCATCTACTTCCAGTTCTGACATGTCCGGTTCAAAAGCAGAAGCAGTTTTTGAACGTCCGGTCCCGCTTTTGGGTCGCAGCAGCTTGATCGCTTTACTGGTCACCATCGCGTTGTTGCTGGCCTGGGAAGCCTGGGTGCGTAGCGAGGGTGTCACACCTGCCTACCGTAATTCCGACAGCCAGTGGGCAGAGCAGCGACGCCGTGTCAACAATGGTGCAGGTGACGGCTGGGTATTTACCGGTTCATCACGTGTACTGTTTAATATGCAGCTTTCAGTTTGGGAACGCCTCGACCAACGGCGCCCCTTACAACTGGCACTGGAGGGCACCGCCCCGGTTGCGGTTATGGAAGGCCTGGCGGATGATGACGATTTCACCGGTATGCTTATTGTCGGTGTTGCTCCCGGTCTCTTCTTTTCCGGTTACGAATACCGCCGTTCGGCCCTGGATCGCTACCCAAGAGAGTCACCGACCCAATGGTTCGGCCATAAAGTTTCTGTCCTGGTGGAGCCCTACCTTGCTTTCTACAATTACGACTTCGCCTTCCCGACCATTCTGCGACGTCAACCGCTACCTGCCCGTGACGGCGTAGTGTTTGATCTTGATGTACGCAAGTTATCCAATATGGAACGCGACCGGAATACGCGCCTGTGGGATAAATTGGTTTATGACGAGAACTACCGGGAACTGGCGAAGAAGATCTGGGCACAGAATTGGATGCCTTTGGCCGAACTGCCACCACCTGTGCAGGAAATGCTTCTTGAGTCCCGTCAGAGACAACTCGACCGTGCTATCGCCGCCACCAAAAAGCTGCAGGCAAAGGGCGCTGAAGTCATCTTTGTGCAAATGCCTTATGAAGGCCATTACGCAGTCAGTGAAATTGACATTGCACCACGCGAGCTGACCTGGGATGTATTGCTTGAGCGTACCGGTGCACTGGGTCTACACTTTCAGGATCACGAGGAAATGCAGGGTTACTATTTACCGGAATGGTCACATATGACTGCCGAGGAAGCCGACCGCTTTACAGAAGCATTTTATGGCCTCGTGCAACGTGAACTGGCTGCCCGCAAGGCGGCGGGAGGTAATCCATGAGTATCCTGGTTGCTGTAGATTTATCCCCGGCATCCGAAAAAGTTGTTGAAGCGGCAGGCAGGGTCGCAAAACTCACCGGTGCAGCTGTGTACATTCTCCATGCCGCAGAGCCCGAGCCCGATTTTGTCGGCTATGACGCGGGCCCGGAAGTCGTTCGTACACAGGTCGCCCAAGAATTACGCCGTGAACACCGTGATGTACAGGCATTGGCAGAAAAACTGAGAAACGACGATATAGATGCAACGGCACTACTGGTCCGGGGACCGACGGTGGAGACCACACTGAAAGAGGCGGATAACCTCAAGGCGGAACTCATCGTGGTTGGAACCCATGGACACGGCGCAGTGTATGACGTGCTCATCGGCAGCTACTCAGCCGGTATTATCCGCAAGTCAAAACTCCCGGTGCTCGTCGTACCTATCCGGGAAAGCTGACCAGGGATATATTGCTTGAGAAAATAGCCACGCCGGGGCTAAACTTTACCCATGAACATATTGGTTGCTGTGGATTTGTCACCGGCATCCGACGCGGTTGTCGAAGCTGCACGCGGTGTCGCAGAACTCACCGGGGTCAGCGTCTATATCCTCCATGCTGTTGAGACCGAACCGGATTACATCTGCCCTGAGGGCGACCCGGAAACAAGGCGTGCCAGGGTTGCCGAAGCGTTTCCCAAAGAACATAGCCGCGTGCAGGCGATAGCCGATAAACTCCGGGATGATGGTCTGGATGCCTCGGCATTGCTGGTCTGTGGTCCCGCCGTCAAAGCCACCCTGAATGAAGCCGAAATCCTCGAAGCCGGCCTGATCGTGGTCGGAACCCATGGACACGGGTCTGTTTACGACGTACTTATCGGCAGTTATTCCGTCAGCATGATTCGTAATTCAAAATTACCGGTGCTGGTCGTACCCATCCGGGACGTTTAACCACCCCTGAATCCTGCTTGTCGCCCGACCCGGGCTGGTAATATTTTCAACCCGAAATGATCTGGATCAACTCCGTCAGGATTACTTTCTAAATGTAATTGCGAATCATTCTCATTTGCATTACGATCTCCGCCTCATACATTTAACTTCAAAAAAAAGGCACAACAAATGAAATTCAATAGTAGGTCGTGGGCAATGATGGCCACGATGGCGTTGGTTTTTTTACTCGGCATTCCCACCTCTCACGCCCAGGTGAGCAACGCCGAGTTACTTGAAAAGCTCGAATCGATGCAACAGCAGATCGATGAGTTGAAACGCCAGATTGCACAAAATGAGGAGAAGACCATTGAAACCGATGCAAAGGTTGAAGCGGTCGCCGAGGTGATGGAATCGGCCCCACCACAAGTCGCCAAGGCCAGCAGAACGACCATTGGCGGATACGGTGAACTGCACTACAACAACCTGAATGCCAAAGACCCCGCCAGGGATGTCGAAATGATTGACCTGCACCGATTCGTGCTGTTCTTTGGTCATGAGTTCAATGACAGGACACGCTTTTACTCGGAGGTGGAAATAGAACATGCCTTTGTCGCCGACTCCGGTGGTGACACACCGGGCGAAGTGGAAATTGAGCAGGCCTTTATCGAGTTCGACCTGCGCCAGGACCTTTATGCCAAAGCGGGTTTGTTTCTGATTCCCGTGGGTATTCTTAATGAAACCCATGAACCGGACACCTTTTATGGCGTGGAACGCAATGACGTTGAGAGCATCATCGTACCCAGCACCTGGTGGGAAGGCGGTGCCGGGCTCAATGGCCGCTTTGGCTCCGGCTGGAACTGGGATGTGGCCTATACCTCCGGTTTACAAATGCCGACCACCGGCAGCAATGCCTTCAGGGTTCGCAGCGGCCGGCAAAAAGTGGCCCAGGCGGTCGCCAGCGACGGCGCGCTAACCGGTCGTTTACGTTACCTCGGTATTCCCGGTCTGCAGGCCGCATTGACGGTTCAATACCAGTTTGATCCATCCCAGGTTTCCGGTGATGGTCTTGACAGCGGCACCCTGGTAGAAGCGCACGTTGACTACCAGCGTAATGGGTTTGGACTGCGGGCCCTGTATGCCCGCTGGGATTTCACCGGTGATGCTGTAAAGGCGGCAGATGCAGACACCCAAACCGGCTGGTATATCGAACCCAGTTACCGTCTGAACGACAAAATCGGATTTTATACACGCTATGAGGATGTCGATGCCGCCCGTAGCCAGGACAAGTTTGACCAATGGCAAGTTGGGTTGAACTGGTGGCCGGCTAAAAACGTCGTGATCAAGCTCGATTATCGCGACCGCAGCCACGACTTGGATAGTCAGCGCGGACGGGACTTTACCGGCATCGACCTCGGCTTGGGTTACAGCTTTTAGCCTATGCGCAATACCTGCAGAAAAATATTTGTAGTAATGGTTATGACCTGGTCGTTGCCGGCACTGGTTTCTGCCGCCTCGGTCTATGAGACACAGGCGGAATTCCTCTCCCGTGCGTTCAATGACTCACCGCCAGAGCCCAATATCCTTTGGCTTAGCGGTCAAAGAAAACCGGTTGTCCGGCAACTACTGGGTCATGATTACCCCGCCCTGCGCTTGCGATATTGGTGCCAGGCAGCGCGCTCCGCCTGGATTCTCGATGAAATCGGCAAGGAATTACCCATTACCGTGGGTATCATCATCGAAAATAGCTACATCAAGAATCTACGCGTAATGACCTATCGGGAGAACCGGGGTGGCGAAGTTGCAACACCTGCCTTTACCGATCAATTTATAAATGCCGAACTTGAAGAAAGCAATAAGCTCGACGTCAGAATTGATGGTATCTCGGGTGCGACACTATCCGTGCAATCCCTGACCCGCCTGGCGACCATGGCGTTATTTCTGCACTCTGAAACTAACTGTCAAAATGGTTAAGAAAAAACTAAGGGTTTCAGCAATGCGCCGATTGCACCGTTCGTTCGGTGCGTTTGCTGTAATCTTTGTTTTATTCATGGTGCTCAGCGGCCTGGCAATAAACCATTCCAACGGCCTGGGTCTTGATCAACACAAGGTGTCACAACCGTTTATGCTTGGCTGGTACGGGCTGGGCAAACCTTCGAGCATCCGGAGTTATGCGGTTGGTGACGACTGGCTGAGCTTTGCCGGTTCGCAGCTATATCTCAATGACAAGACCGTGGCGACGATCCCGGGCGGAGTTGGTGCGGTATCCAATGGCGATCTTTTCATTGCCGCAGGCGGCGATGAATTATTTTTGCTTGACCATGGTGGAAACCTGGTAGAAAGACTTCCGTGGGCGCCAATAAGTGCGGCTCCGATCGAGGCAATCGGCCTGCACTCAAATAATATTGTTTCGGTTAAAACTGCGGGTCAGGTTTGGTTGGCCGATGCAGACCTGCTTAACTGGCAGCGTGCCGAAGAGCCTGTTGCAATTCAGTTTTGGTCATCCCCGAAACCCGCTCCGGATGAACTCCAGCAGCGCATCATGCACGTATATCGTGGCGAGGGACCGAGTCTGGAAAGGGTGCTGCTGGATCTTCATAGCGGCCGCATATTCGGTCCAATCGGTGTGTTTATTTATGACCTGCTGGCCCTGGCCCTGGGTTTTCTTTCTATCAGCGGTCTCATCCTGTGGTTTCGTGGCCGTCGCAATGGAAAGGGTAAAAACAGAAAATAAAGTGTATGATTACGCTATGAAATACGTGTTTCTGGCCATTTTTGTATTGATTGCGTCGATGCCTGTACAGGTTTCGTCGTGCGATATGCATGATTCCCAGCAGACATCCCAGCACGGGTCCCATGACATGGATCACGATGGTGGAATGGGCATGGATTGTTGTGATCACGACCCGGCAGTGCCATCTGACAACTGTGATTCAATGTTCCATTGCGGCGTCTGCACGGCCGGTGTCATGGCTTTCAGTGCCTTCACGATCAATTCGATATTCAAGACAAATACCCGCCTGTATCTGCCTGATACCGGCGAACCTCTAAGCAATATCAATCCTCCACCTTTCAAACCTCCCATCGTCTGAACAATTGATGTTCCGGACCGCTTTGCAGCGGTTTTATCCCGATAATTGTTTGTAACACAGGTGAAACCACCTGCGTGTTGTGGAGATTACGATGTACCAGTCCCTTGCCGGTAAGGCATTCCACCGTATTTTTACGGTGACGTTATTATTGCTTTCAAGCGTGCATAACATTTTTGCCGCTGAACTGACCATTGAAGAAGCCAGCCAGCTCGCTTTAAAAGACGACTATACGCTGCGGGCTTTTGGTGCCCGTAGTGAGTCATTGACGGAGTTGGCGATAGCCACTGAGAGGTTACCCGACCCGAAGCTCAAGCTGGGCTTTGCCAACCTGCCCACCGACTCCTTCAACCTGGGCCAGGAAGCTATGACCCAGGCGGTGATCGGTGTACAGCAAATGTTTCCACGCGGTCAAACACGATCGCTTAACAGTGCACGAATTAACGAGTCTGTTGCACGCAACAATGCAGAGGCTGAAGACCGGCGATTGCAGATTCTGCTCGCCGCTCGTGAAGAATACATCCGTATATTTCTGCACCGGGAGCGTCAGAAAATCCTCGAGCAATCGCTTGTCGTTTTTACGGATCTGGAAGAAATCACCCGTGACTACTACGCCAATGGCCGTGCACATCAGCAGGATGTCGTACAAGCTCAATTGGAATTATCCAAGGTCAAGGAACGCCTCGCACTCATTCGTCAGCAGGAAGAAGAAGCGCGTGCGAGGTTGGCGGAACGGATCGATACTGATGCTTACCGGGAGCTTGATCCCTCGTGGCCCCGGTTTAACCAGCCACCACCTGCCCAACAAATCGTTGCAGAGCTTGTTGAGCATCCACGTATACAGGCCTGGCAGCACGAGATTGCCAAGTCCAGAACATCTGAGGAAATCGCACGCCAGGCTTACAAACCGGGCTTTGCCGTGGATCTCGCCTATGGTGGCCGAAGCGGCCAGAACCCCAACGGCACCAATCGCAGCGACATGTTATCGGTTTTTGTGACCATGGATATCCCGCTATTCACCAAGAACCGCCAG
>Ga0316201_10000326_pt1 | contig 25734 bp, 22 predicted proteins | sample CS6wburrow_MG_FD_204516 | JGI IMG/M metagenome (GOLD analysis project Ga0316201, IMG submission 204516) | Coastal sediment microbial communities from Delaware Bay, Delaware, United States - CS-6 worm burrow | ecosystem: Environmental > Aquatic > Marine > Coastal > Sediment | place: USA... | reverse complement strand
CAGGCCTCGATGACCTTCTCAAGACCGACGTCTTTGACCCGCGCGTCGATCTTCGTGTCGCGCTGGGGCGGAGTGAAAGGCCACTTCTCGATGCCGACGGCCTCACGGATCTTCGTGATCAGCTCGAGGACACCCTGAACGGACTCGTGGCCGAACTGGATAGCGGCGATCAAGTCCGCCTCCGACATTTCGTTGGCTTCGCCTTCAACCATCACGATCGCGTCCTTGGACGCGGCAATGATGAGCTCGCACTCGCTGTTCTCTTGCTCTTGGTAGGTAGGGTTCGCGATGAGCTTCCCGTCGACGCGCGCGACGCGCACACCGGCGATCGGACCGCCCCAGGGCAACGGGCTGATGTGAATGGCAGCCGAGGCGCCGACCATCGCGAGGACGTCCGACTGATTGCTTCCATCCGCGCTCATCACGGTCGCGATGACCTGCGTTTCGCACATGTAGCCGTCAGGGAAGAGCGGGCGGCAGGGGCGGTCGATCAGGCGCGAGGTCAGCACCTCGTGGTCACGCAGCCTGGCCTCACGCTTGAAGAAGCCGCCGGGTATCTTGCCCGCGGCGTAAGTCTTTTCGACGTAGTCGACGGTCAGCGGAAAGAACGGCGCCCCCGGTCGTGCCTCTTTGTTTCCACAGACGGTGACGAGAACCATGGTCTCGCCACAGCTCACCAATACCGAGCCGGATGCCTGCTTGGCAATCCGGCCCGTCTCGATGGTGATCTCTTTGTCACCAATCTTAACGGACTCTCTGATTATCATCGCTCTCTTCGCCTTCCGCGCGGCGCCGCCGCGCATGCGGTTCGCGTTGCGATCGAGAGCGGTTTCGGTCCCCGATTCCAAGGTTTGAGCGCCTGCTCAAACCATCGAAGCGAAGAGCGAACTCCGGACCCGACGCAAGGCAACCAACGTTCCACCAGGACAACGCCCCGGGGCTCAGCTTACTTCCGAATGCCAAGCTCTGAAATGATCTTGCGGTATCGCTCCACGTCCCGGCCGCGGACGTAGTCGAGAAGCCGGCGTCGCTGGCTGACCATCTTCAGCAGGCCTCGTCGGGAGTGATGATCCTTCTTATGTGTCTTGAAGTGATCGGTCAGGTAGGTGATCCGCTCGCTCAAAATGGCGATCTGGACTTCGGGTGAACCCGTGTCCGTATCGTGGTTGCGGAATTGACCGATCAGCTCGGACTTTCTATCGGCGGTCAGTGCCATGCGTTACTCGCGCTAATTCTCTTGAAAAATGGGTATTTCTATCCCTGAAGGGGGCGGAATATGGGCCGGGGTTCGGGGAGCGTCAAGGAGCGGTTTCGAGGCCCCGATGAATCTTTCGTGATACGGATGGCCAAGCAGGATTCAGGACTTACCTTACAGCGAAATGGGTCATTCATCTCAGGTTCTCGTTTGCGCGCATTGCCAGTCCCCAAACCGCATCCCGGCTGCCCGGCTCGCAGACCGTCCCCGCTGTGGCAAGTGTAAGGAGCCGTTCTTCAAGGGGGATCCCATCACGCTGACAGACCAGACCTTCGATCGGCACCTGACCCGCGGTGATCTGCCCTTGGTCGTAGACTTCTGGGCGCCCTGGTGCGGGCCCTGCAAGATGATGGCCCCGTTCTTCGAGCAGGCGGCGGCCGAGCTAGAGCCAAAGGTCCGGCTCGCGAAGGTCAATACGGACGAGAATCCTGCGCTGGCAAAACGGTATCAAATCAACAGCATCCCGACCACTGCGATGTTCACGGGGGGACGGGAGGTCGCCCGGCAGCCCGGGGCCATGAACCGTACTCAACTCCTGCAGTGGATCAAATCGCACACCTAGCCACCGGCAAGGCGATGTTGGCGATGACGGGCCGCTGGGGATGATCCCGCGGAAAAAGGTGGTGGAGGCGGCTCGGCTGGCTCGGCTGGGTCTGGCGGTAGTGCGGGTTCCGGCGGCTCGGCTGGCCCAGGCGGCAGGGACGCGACTAGCTTCTGCGCGACCAACTGCGACAACGATGCATGCGGTCCCCCGTTTAGCGCTTACATCATCTGCCTGGTCGGAATCCCCTTCTAGCGGGTCGATTCTCCTACAAGTCGGCGCGGGAGGCGATCAGGTCGATCGCCTTGCGCGGATCGGCTTCGCCGGTCGCACTGAGCAGTACGACAGCGCGACCGATGCCGAGGTCTTCGAGCTCGGGTAGCGCGTCGGGCCGCTTGGCGATTCGCCAATTCGTCGTGATGTCGATCGACTCGAATGGCCGCCCTGCCTGGTCGGCCATTTCTTTGAGCAGCGTGATCTTCTCACTGAGCTCCTGTTGCGAATCGCTTGGCGCGTACCAGCCATCGGCGTCGTTTACCACGCGTTGCAAGGTCTTGGTCGAGGTGCCGCCGATCAGAATCGGCGGGTGAGGCTTCTGTGCCGGGGTGGGATAGCTCTTGAAGCCGTGCCAGGAAATGAACTCGCTTTCGTGCTCGACCAGTTCGCCGCTCCAGACCTTCTTCACCGCTTCGAGGTAGTCGTCGAAGCGCGCACCGCGGCGTTTGAAGGGCGTCCCCATCGCCGCGTACTCCTCGGCCAGCCAACCGATTCCGAGACCGAGCGTCAGCCGGCCGCCGCTCAGCGCGTCCAGGCTGGCGGTCTGCTTGGCGAAGAGCAGCGGATTGGTCTGAGGGAAGATGTTCACGCCGGTCCCCAAGCGAATCGTCTTGGTCGCAGCCGCGACGTGCGCCAGCGAGATCAATGGATCTAGAAACCAAGCCTCCGGCGCAATCCCCATCTTCCCCGAGCGGGCATACGGATAAGTCGACTCGTATTCGACCGGCACCACGACGTGCTCGAAGGTCCAAACCGATTCGATTCCAGCAGCTTCGGCATGCTGCGCCACCGCGATCATATTCTCGGCCGTTGCCGGCCCGCCGACATTGATTGGGACGATTCCGATCTTCATTGCGATGGGTATAGCGGAAGAGGGTCGGGTTGACAGCTGGGCGACTCGGGGCGTGTGTGTCGCTGCCGCGGGCGTGGTGTTGTCGGGTCTTGGGTGGGTTACCTGGTCCGGCTTGTTTACACCACCCGCCCACCCCCACCCGTAATCCTGCCTCCGCACCCTGCGCTTCGCTTGGGCTTGGCGGCGCCACTGGCGCCGGGCTTCGCCCTGCGGGCTCGCGCCTGCTGTCTTGAGGGGGCGTGATGCACTTGGCTTGATGGCACCGTACGACGGGACGCCGTTCGAATGTCTCCGTATGGAGGGGCGGGGAAAAAAGGCGCGATGGGGGGCGGAGTCGACGTCGCAAGTGACAATCGGCAAGACAGCAATCACCCCCGATTGGCGCGCGCGCCGAGGCGAGGCTTGCGTGGTCTAACCCTTCAAGTGCTTCGGACCACCTTTGCAAGCCGAGCCGTTCGATGGAGCCCCGTGTCGCCCCTTCTTTCCGCGCTCCGGCTCGCGCGCGGTCAGCGAAGTTGAATCCACGTGGCTGCGGCTGCTGCGCAGACCTGTCCTCCGGCGTCGTAGACCGCCGTTCCACAGGACGACTTTCGCCCCTCGCGTCCCTGTGCCCATCCCTGAACCACGTACCGCTCGCCGGCGTAGATCGGCTTCTCCAAGCGGTAAGTCATTCGTCCGAGGACGAACGCGCCTTCGATGGCGTAGCGATCGATCAAGGCCCAGGCGCCGGGGCAGTCGAGCGCCGAACCGATGAGCTCCGCAGAGATCACGCCCTCGTCATTGACGAACTCTGCCGACGGCACCCAGGAGCTCGCCACCACGCCTTTGCCGATCGCGCCCGTGAAGAGACACATGCCGTCACCGCAGTAGCGGTTGGTTCCGCAAACGAAGCAGTTCGGGAAGGGGTGTGCCTGGTAGCCCGGGAAGGTGGCCCTGGCCTCGGACGCCCGAGAGAAGCTCACAGCGTCCCGGATGTCGAGGTCGAGCTTGGCGACACGGGCGCTCGCGATTTCGCTTGGGCCGTGGACTAGGCTTGCTGAACCGCTGCCGTCGACGACGACCTGCAGAGAGTCGTCCAGCGGGATTGGGCGTTTGAGGGTGATCTCGACCTCGGGGCCCAAGTGCTTGCCGAGTAGGCCCGCGCTGTAGCCTCCGTTGCCGGACTTCGGGGGACCGCAGAAGCGGCTGGCGACCCGGGCCTCGTGGCTGATGGCTTGGCTTTCGAGAGATTGTGCGGCGTCGGAATACGGCATGTTTGCCTCCTTGGTGCCCAATGTACGGAGGAGGCCCGCAAAGGTCCTTTCGGGGTCCTTACCGAATCCTTAGCCCTTCGTAGTCACCGAAAGCACGGTGATTTCGCGCTCATGCACACGCACGCATTCGCCAGTTTCGGCGAAATCGAGGTCGGTGCCGGGCACCAAGTCGACGAGGATGCGCGACGCCCAGACTTCTCCAATCGGCGCAGCGTCAGCGACCGCTCGGGCGATCTCGAACGCGGAGCCCGACACGGCCGTCCCACGGCGAACGACCTCGCCCGTGTGGACGCCAAAGGACACCGGCAATTGCCGGGCGACCGACGCCCCACACTTCAGCGCCCGAACCGGACCGTCGAAAAACGCCTGCAGCGTCCCAGGGATCGCGTGGCCGCGGAAACGGGTGACCTCGGCTCGCCAGAGCTCCTCGTCGATCGGCCCCGATGGATGCGCGACGAGCACGGTGCTCAGGAAACGGTCGTCCTCGAGCGTTGGTGGGCTCTGCGAAAGGACCCATTCGACGGCATTGAAGATCGCTTCTCGGCTTCGAAAGAAGAACACGTGGTCGTCGCCGGGCGCTTCGACGTACTCCGCGTGATGGATGTGGTCTTTCAAGTATGGGCCGCTAGCGGGATCGATCATCTTGTCGTCGTCGGCTTGCAATACCATCGTGGGAACGCGAATCGCAGGGAGCAACTCGCGCAGGTCGATTCGGATGTTCATGTCGAGTAGGTCGAGCGCGCTCCCGGGGCTCGTGCCTTCCTGTTCCGAGAACTCCACCCAGTCGACGAACTCGGGGTCGCCGAGCTGGCTCGGCGCGATGGCGCGCAGCGATGCGCCCTTGCCCCAGGCGCCCCGGATGTAGCCCTTGAGCTTTTCCATCGCGTCGTCGCTGTAGCCGCAGGGATAGCCGGGCGCGCGGGTCATGCGCGCAAACGCGCCGCATAGAATCAAACCCCGAACGCGCTCGGGGTAGCTGGCGGCGTACAGCATCGCGAGGGCGCCGCCCTCCGATATCCCCAGCAGGATCGCCTGCGTCGATCCGCACGCGTCCAACACTGCACGCAAGTCGTCCATGCGCTGCTCGTGGGCGGGGACCTCTCTCACCCGGTCGGAGAGGCCCGTGCCTCGCTTATCGAAGAGGATGACCCGGCCGATTTGCGAGAGCCCCTCGAGCGCTGCTCTCGTCTTACGGTGCGTGAACATCGCGCGCATCGGCATTACCCAACCGAGCACGATGACGATGTCTGTGTCTCCCTCGCCAATCGTCGTGTACGCGATGTGCACGTCGCCGTCGTGCGCATACCGGGGATGCAAGGCCACCGTCGAAGCTCGCTTTGTCGCTTCCCGAATCTTCCCGACGAAGCGATACCCTTGCCGCGGGAAAGTCTGTATGAGCTCCGCGCCCCGTTGCCCCAGGGCGCTTCTCGCCAAGCTGACAGCGCGCTGAATCGAGCTTTCGGTCACGGTGGCATCCGGCCAGAGCGAGTCGAGGAGCTCGCGTTTGGGCACGACCCGCTCCTGGTTCTCCACCAGGTAGAGCAGCAGATCGAATACTTGTGGCTGCAGCGGTTTGGCTTTGCCGGCTACGCGAAGCTCCCGGCGGGCGGGGTCGAGCTCGAACTCGTCGAAAATGAAGGTCACTCCGCCGGAGCTCTCGCCTCGAATCGCGCGACTAGCTTGCTGTCGGCGAAGAGCATGAGCTTGGAACCGTGAATCTCGTACCGCGTGACTGTGCCGAGAACGGTGAACAGCTCTTGCTCTTGGTCCATCCCTTCGGGGCAGGCCATCCGGGTCGAGCCCATTGCACCAAGGGAAAGCGACTTCCCCGAGGTCTCATAGCTGCCGAAGAAGCGGTTGCAGCCACCGAAGCCATAGGCGCTCGCCTTCTTCGAGTTGAGCTCGAGGAAGGGCGCCTTGTCGTTGTCCTCGACCGTGATCGTCTTGCCGTTGAGCTCGAGTAGCGCCCAGGTCGTGTCTTCCAAAGTCGCCGGTTCCATGCTTCCACAAGTCTCCCTCGGCCAGGTGCGCACGAAACGCTGAACAATCAACGTCGTCTCTCTGCCTCGGCGGTCGACCCTGGGCCTGGAGTCCAATCCGCCTTCGACGGTGACGAGCAGGGGAGAGCCAGGCGCGATGGGGGCCTCGCCGTAGGCGCGCTCCAGGGCCGCGTTGTCTCCTTCATGGGCGACTGGCCAGCGCTCCTGGGTCGCGCAGTCCACGAACACGCCGGCGTCAGCCATGTACGAGTACATGCCCTGCAGGCTCATGGTACCCGACGGCGGTGGGGGGTCGCGCTTCTCTTTGGCGGTGTCGCTGTCCTTGCCCTTTTTGCACGCCGGCATTGCCAGCACGGCGCCGAGCAAGCTCAGCACGACTACCTGATTGATTCGGATCCCCCGCATGCGACGGGATTTACCACCCGCGAGCCAAAAAGCTAAGTGTTTTCGACCGCGGTGGGCCCCAGCGCCGGGCTCAACCGGAAAACGGGATACGGTCGCGCAGCTTCTTGGCGCGCTCGCGGGCGAGCGGGATCTTCGGTGCGTCTGGGTGGTCGAGGAGGAGCTGGTAGGTTCCTGCGCCCGTGGGCTCGATCGCGCGGATCCGATCGTAACCGACGATGAAGCCGCGATGCGATCGGAAGAAGGCATCTGGATCGAGCTCGCCTTCCAAGTTTGCGAGTGTCTTGTCGATCGCGAACCGGTCTACATCTGTGACCGCCCACACGAGCTCGTCTTTGACTTCGAAGTAGATCACGTCGCCGAGCTCGAGCACCACGTAGGCATCCTTGCGCCGCACGGCTATTCGTTCCAGCCACTCCTGGTTGCTCGCGGCTCCTGCCGGCGCGCTGCGAACCCGACCAACTGCCTGGCGCAGCCGGTCCAGGCGTACTGGTTTGAGCAGGTAGTCGGCAACGCGCGCTTCGAATGCTCGCAACGCGCCTTCGTCGTGTGCCGAGACGATCACCACTTTGAGCTCGGGGTGGTTGGCCATGAGGGTTTCGGCGAGCGCAACGCCATCAGGCCCGGGCATACGCAGATCGAGAAACGCGACGTCGGGTAGTTCTTCGTCGCAGAGCTTCTGCGCTTCCGGAGCGTTGCGAGCCTCACCAACGACTTCAATGTCCTCACACTGACCGAGCATGAATCGAAGCTCGTCACGGGCGAGGGGTTCGTCATCGACCACGATCGCGCGAATGCTCATGCTGGCTCTCCCTTGATTTCACATGTTCTGGGCAGCTCTACGGTCACCAGGGTACCGCGCTCCAGCGAAGAAAGCCGGAGATTGGCTTGGCCGTCGTATTGCTGGTCGAGTCGCTTTCTAAGCGTTTGGAGCGCCAGGCCGGAGCCCTTGGTTGGCGGCCCCTGGTTCGGCCCGTCGGCCTCATCTTCGACTTCGATGCGAAGCCGCCCGCCGGAGTCCGATGCGCGAATGGTGATCTTGCCGAGCCCCTGCTTTGGCGTGATCCCGTGCTTGACCGCATTCTCGACGATCGGTTGAAGGAGGAGCGCTGGAACGCGAACGTCACGCACGCTCTCGTCGATCGAGGTTTGAACCGCGAGCCGTTCGTCGCCGAGGCGCGCCTTCTCGATGGCAAGATACGCACAGGCGTGCTCCACCTCGTTCATCACCGACGCGTCGTGCGGATGGTGCAGCAAATAGCGGTATAGATCGGCGAGATCCGACACCAGCGTTCGTGCTTGCTCGGGGTTTCGGCGAATGGTCGCGCGCAGCGTGTTGAGTGCATTGAATAGAAAATGCGGCTCGAGACGGCTGCGCAGTGCGGTGAGCGACAGGGCGTTTGCAGCAGCCTGAGCCTCGACCAGCGCCACGGCCTGCTCCTGTCGCGAGATTACGACCAGAGCCACATTGACGAACAGGGCGACGCCCACCGCGACGCCGGCCAGCTGTGCGCCAAGTGAGGGCAGCGCGCCGATGGGATTCGTCCCAGAATAGGCCATGCCCGCCGCCGTGACGGTCAGCCCGGCGATTTGGACGACCGCTGCGGAGCCGAGCACGCGCCAGCCGACGAACATCTGCTCCCGCCGCACCGACATGCGGCCTGCCAGCCAGCCGTCCAGCAACGAAGCAATCAGAGCCCAGGGGAATGCCTCGGGCTCGACGCGTGTCACATAGAATCCGCCTCCAAGAAAGCCGGTGAGGGCTCCGGCGCGAGGACCTCCAAGAATCCCCGCGATCATGATTCCGATGGCGCGGAGATTGAGATGATGGCCCAGCCACTCGAAGCCCATTGTCGAGCCCCAGAGCGAAAACAAGACACCGAAGATCACCACGACCGCGATGTCCCGTGGCCGGCCTACGCCCAGAAGGCGGTTGCGGAGCGGCGGCACGAGCACTGCGAGAAGGCCTGCGGTCGCAATGAGGCTGAGCTTCTCGAAGAGCTCCGGAATCAGCAGCCGGATGTCCACGGCCCGAGCCTAGCAGCGTTTGTGCTGTTGGGCGTGGTGTCCGATTGCGGGCTGAGCTATCGTCGCCTCGATGACTGGCCGACTTTGCTGGCTGCTGTTTTGCCTGCTTCTGTTCGCTTGCGGCACGAACATCAGCACGAAACGGCTCGACGAGCCCTGCACCCGGACGGCGCAATGCGCCTCGGGCCTTTCTTGCCTAGCGGGCGTGTGCATGCCGACTCCAGACGCAGGCCTTGATGCTGGCACGGATGCCGGCTCCTGACGCTATGGCTCTTGCCTGCGATCGGAATACCATTCGGGGCGCTCCGGCTAAGGTTCTTCGTCGTCGGCCGGCTCGGGTACTGCGCCGATGATCACGCCTAGGATTCGACTGAGCTTTTTGATCGCATCCATGTCAATTGTCAGTTTGCTCATCCGAAGGAACGCTTGACATGGCACTGTGCCCATTCGCACACTTCCGCTGACAAAAGGTTGCAGTGACCAAGCAGAACCTCCTCGTTGTCGATGCCGATCCCCGAAGCCTGCGTGTGCTCGAGGTGAGCTTGCGGAACGCGGGCTATAGCGTGGCCGGCTGTCCCAGCGTAGGCAGGGCCTTCGAGATCCTGCACGCCAACAAGCCGGATTTGATCCTTTCGGACACGACGTTCAGCGATATGAACGGCTTCGAGTTCGTCGAGCAGCTCCGGCAGAAGCCGGACTGGGCCGACATCCCGTTCATGTTCCTGTCGAGTGACGGCTCGATCGAGAGCAAGATCCGCGGCCTGGAGCTTGGAATCGAGGACTACCTCACCAAGCCGATCTACATTCGCGAGGTCATCGCCAGAGTAGGCATCGAGCTTGCTCGGCAGGCGCGCGCTGGTTTGGCGCACAGGAGCGATGATTCGCGGACGCGGTTCAGTGGCTCGCTGTCGGAAATGAGTGTCGTCGATTTGCTGCAGACGATCGACGTGAGCAGGAAGTCGGGCGTCCTCACGCTCGTTGCTGCCGACGGGCAGGAGGGCATGATCTCGTTTGATTCCGGCGCCGTGATCAACGCCACCGTTGACGACCTCATCGGCGAGGAGGCAGTCTATCGGCACTTACTATGGCGCGAGGGTACGTTCGATCTCGAGTTCCGGCGTGTCAGCCTGAGCGAGCGCACTGTCCACCGAACGACGCAGGCTCTTCTGATGGAAGGGATGCGGAGGCTCGACGAATGGAGCCGGCTGTCCGAGCTCTTGCCGCCGTTTGAAACCGTGCTCGAGGTCGACCCGGAGCTGCTCCGTCAGGGGCTTCGGGACATGCCGGACGCCCAGAACGAAATGATCCGGCTGATCGACGGACAGCGGAGCATCCAGGAGCTCACGCTTGCGCATGGCGGAGACCACGTCGAGGCGCTGCGAAAGGTCGTGGACCTATATTTCGAGGGGATGGTCCGCGAGGTCGGTCGCATCCAAGACAGTATTCCCGTATTGACCGAGGTTAGCGTTCGCCCGGTGGCCCCGCCTCCGAGAGAAGGGGTGCACACGATTCCAGGACCCGCAGGCTTGGCGCGTGCGCGGGTTGCGTTGCCGGGCGCACCTCCGGTGCCGGGCGGGGCTGTGCCGGGGCTACTGGCAGGGGTCAGGACTGGGGCAGTGTCCGCACCGGGAATTGCGTCGGATCGGATGTCGACTCCCGTTTCGGTCCCCGCTCCGGATCTCACGAACGTGGAGGATTCGGAGGATGGGATCATCTCCCCCTCCGATCGACCGACGTCCCTCGCACCGGCGAACGAGGTGCCGTTCGAGGTTGGCTCCGGATGGCAGTCTGCGCCTACGCCGGCTCCGTTTGCTCCCCCGTCGCGCCGAAACACGCTTGGAGGTTTTCAAGCTGCGCGACCGGAGAGCTCGATGTACGCGGGGAAGACCAATCGCAACTGGTCGGGTCGTGTTCCCGAAATCGATCGGATCGACGAAATATCCGGCCGCGAGACGGTCGAGGTGGGGCAGTGGGATCACTCGCTCGAAGACTTGCGGGAAGACCCAGAGGTCGAAGAGGCGATCGTTGCGATCGACTCCGACCCTCCACCGGCTGCCTTCGTGCGCTCATCGCCTCCGAGTGCACCTGTGGTCTCTCAAGCGGTGGAGCAGGGCGGGGATGAGCATCGTGACGCTCTGGTCGAGTATCACGAGCCTCCCGAGGTCGACCCGCCCCCCCTGACGTACGCGCAGGTGTTCAATGAGGAATCAGCAGAAGCGAATATCCATGCGCCCCGCGCGGTTCCGCTGAGCGCTGTCCATCCAGATGATTCCCGCCCTTCGATGCTGCCTTGGGCCTTGCTGGTTCTGGCCTTGGGTGGCGGCGTTGCCCTGGTGGCTGCTTGGATGTCGCTTGGCGAACCCACGCCCGTAGCAGTACCCGCGCCGAGACCGAGTTCGGCGCCAGTGGCAGCGACGGAGCCGCTGGCAGAGCCAGAGCCGGTGGCAGAGCCAGAACCGGTGGCAGAGCCAGAACCGGTGGCAGAGCCAGAACCGGTGGCAGAGCCAGAACCGGTGGCGGCGGCAGACTCGGTCGCGGCTCCGCTCCCCGAACCCACTCCCAGTCCTGACGCGATCTACGCTGCAACCGGGGCGGCCGACACCTACGAAGCGCAGCTTCAGTTGGCTCGTCGTCTCAAGCGAGGTTCGCGGGCCGTGGCGGCCTACCGGCGGGCCATCGAGCTCAGGCCAGACGGAAGTCCAGCCTTGGCCGAGCTCGCCCGCCTGATGTTGGCGCGAAGCCACACGCGCGAAGCGTCGGAGCTTGCCGAACGTGCGACTGCGGTCGACCCGTCGAATGCGCTGGCCTGGGTGACGCTCGGCGCGGCCCGCCAGATGCGCGGCGACAAGCAAGGCGCGCGACAGGCCTATCAGAACTGCGTGAAGCTCGGCAGGGGCCAATACGTGTCCGAATGCCGGGCGATGCTGCGCTAGCCCGACGCGGTTCCGGCACAAGTTTCCGAGTAGGGGGCCCGTCCTGCTAAGCTGCCCCAATGAAGCGGGGGGTCGCGTGAGTCGTTCACAAGCAGTGGGGATTGCAGTCGTGGGTGCGGGTGGTTGGGGTAAGAACCACGTTCGCAATTATTCGGCCATTCCGGAATCCGATCTTCGCTATATCTGCGATCATCACGAAGGGATTCGCAGCACCATGGCTGCGCTCTATCCGAGCGTCGAAGTGATTGACGATTTCCAAGTCGTTCTGGACGACCCAGCCGTGGCCGCCATCGTGGTGGCCACGCACGCTCCGTCGCACTTCGAAGTAGCCGAAGCCGCTCTTCGGGCCGACCGGGACGTCTTTGTGGAAAAACCGCTCTGTCTTTCGGGAGGTGAAGCCGCGACGCTCTGCAGGCTTGCCGAGGAGAGCGGCCGGATTCTCATGGTCGGGCATCTGCTCCTGTACCATCCTGCCGTCGAGCGACTCAAGGCGCTCATCGAAGAGGGCGAGCTTGGCGACGTTCTTTACATCTACGCGCAGCGGGTCAATCTCGGTGTCGTTCGCCGAGAGGAGAACGCATGGTGGTCCTTGGCGCCACATGACATTTCCGTCGCCAACTATCTGCTCGGGTCCTGCCCCGAAGCAGTCAGCGCCACCGGTTCTTGCTACCTCCAGTCGGAGCGCGGCGTCGAAGATGTCGTCTTTGCCACGCTTCACTATCCAGATGGTCGCATGGCGCACGTACACGTCAGCTGGCTCGATCCGCACAAGACGCGAAAGTTAACCGTCGTTGGCAGCAAGAAGATGGCGGTCTTCGACGACACCTCCCCTGACCAGAAGCTCGCGGTGTTCGACAAAGGTGTCGAGCCGCCTGCGACTCTCTCATACGAGGAAGGTGTTCGAATCCGTACGGGGGACATCCTCATCCCGGCCTTGAAGATGGCCGAACCATTGCGCCGGGAATGCATGGCGTTTCTCGATGCGGTTCGAACCCGCAAAGCTCCTGTGGCCGACGGAGCGTCAGGCCTTCACGTCGTCCGGGCGCTCGAAGGGGGCTCAGCGTCTCTGGCGCAGGGAGGCGCGCGGATCGAGCTCCAAAGGGGGCGCTGATGAATCCACCGTTCATCCACGAGACTGCGATCGTCGACGAGGGCGCGCGAGTCGGCAGCGGGTCGCGAGTCTGGCATTTCACGCACGTGTCCGCGGGATCGGTCGTCGGTGAGCGTTGCGTTCTAGGACAGAACGTCTTCATCGGACCAGGCGTCGAGGTCGGAGACGGTGTGAAGATTCAGAACAACGTGTCGGTGTACGCCGGCGTTGCGCTCGCCGATGACGTGTTCCTCGGGCCCAGCTGCGTCTTCACCAACGTTCTGACGCCTCGCGCGCACGTCGAGCGCAAAGAGGAATTTGCGCCGACGCCGGTAGGCAAGGGAGTCACCGTGGGTGCGAACGCGACGATTGTTTGCGGGCATGAACTCGGCGAGTACGCACTCATCGGAGCCGGTAGTGTCGTGACGAAAGATGTCCCCGCGCATGCGGTCGTAGTCGGCAACCCGGCGCGCCGCATGGCCTGGGCATGCCGCTGTGGGGAAGTTCTGCCTGGCGATGGCGTCTGCCGCCGCTGTGGCGATCAATACGAAGTGACGGCCGAGGGCTGTCGATGGGTGAGAAGCCGTGACTGAAGAAGCCATCCCAATGCTGGACGTTGCGGCCCAAAACGGGCCGCTGATCGAACGACTTACCGAGAAGGCCGCCGAGGTCATACGCTCGGGACGCTACATTCTGGGTCCCGAGGTGACGGCCCTCGAGCAGGAGGTCGCAGAGTACATTGGCGTCGAGCATGCGATCGGCGTTTCGAGCGGTACCGATGCGCTGATGGTCGCCTTGATGGCGCTCGGCATCGGGCAGGGCGACGAGGTCATCACGACTCCATTTACATTCTTTGCTACGGGCGGATGCATTGCGCGGGTTGGCGCGACGCCGGTGTTCGTCGATATCCGGCCCGACACCTTCAACATCGATGTGGACCAGGTCGCTGCTGCGGTCACGACCCGCACGCGTGCGATTCTGCCCGTCCATTTGTATGGTCAGGCCTGCGACATGGAAGGCTTGGTCGAGGTTGCGCGCAAGCACGATTTGCAGATCATCGAAGACGCCGCGCAGGCCATTGGCACTCAAAGTCCGATGGGCCCGGTGGGCAGCCTCGGCGCGTATGGATGCTTCTCTTTCTTCCCGTCGAAGAACCTCGGCGGCTTTGGTGACGCGGGACTCGTCACCACTCAGGACGCGGTTTTGGCGGACAAGGCTCGCGTGATGCGCGCGCACGGGAGCAAGCCCAAGTACTACCACGCGGTGGTCGGCGGCAACTTCCGGATCGATGCCATGCAGGCCGCGCTCTTGCGCGTGAAGCTCCCTGAGCTCCGCGGCTGGACCGCGGGCCGTCAGCAGAACGCGGCCCGCTACGATGCCGCGTTTTCCGCCTCCGGTTTGGACGTGAGCCTCCTGCGTCCGCCGCACAGACGATTCGACGGTCACATCTACAATCAGTACGTGATTCGCAGCTCTCGCCGGGACGAGCTACTGACGCACCTTCAGGAGAAGAAGATCGCCACGACGATTTACTACCCGGTGCCGCTTCATCGCCAGGAGTGCTTCGCGTCCCTGGGGTATCGAGAAGGCTCTCTTCCGGTTTCCGAGCAGGCAAGTCGCGAAGTGCTGGCGCTTCCGATCTTTGCGGGCCTTGGAGAAGGGCGTCAGCGGCGCATCATCGATGCCGTAATTGGCTTGCTGGGCGGATAGAAGTAGCCATCGAGGCGCTCGCGCTCTAGAGTGCGCAGCTGCTGATGCCAGCCCGATACCACGCACCGTTCGCCGCGCAGGGCTCACATGCAATCGATGCGGACATTGCCAATCGGCTGCTGAAGATTGCCCTGGTCAAGGGCGGCGACTACGCCGACCTTTTCTTCGAGTACTCGGTCAGTGGGAGCTATGCCTACGATGAGCAGATTTTGAAGTCTGCGAGGCGGGCTGTGTCGATGGGCCTCGGCGTTCGCGTCATGAAAGGCGATGCGACCGGGTACGCCTATTGCGAGGACTTCTCCTTTGAGGCGATGAAGCAGGCGGCCGAGACTGCGGCGCAGATCGCCGCTGGCGGCCAGCCGGTTGCGCCACAAGAGGTCGCGATGCGCAGCACACCCAGCCGCTATCCCGTCCCGGTGGAGTCACTCGACGTCGATGGCGAAGTGAAGAAGGCGATTCTCGAGCGCGCCGACCGCGCGGCGCGCGCCTCCGATCCGCGAGTGGCTCGCGTCGATGCCTCGTTTGCCGAAAGCATGCGAGAGATACTGATCGCCAACAGCCTCGGGCACATGGCACGAGACCGTCAGCCCTTGATCCGATTCGGTGTCCGCGTGATCGCGGAGGATCAAGGAAATCGTCAGGCGGGGTCCTCGGGTGGTGGTGGCCGGACGGGGCTCGAGTATTTCAAAGACAAGACGCCCGAATGGCACGCCGAGCAGGCCGTGCAGCAGGCTCTGATCATGCTCGATGCGCGCGAGGCACCCGCGGGCGAGATGGACGTAGTGTTGGCGCCGGGAGACAGTGGCATCCTCCTGCACGAGGCGGTCGGCCACGGACTCGAGGCGGATTTCAACCGCAAGAAGACGAGCAATTACTCGGACCGACTGGGCGAAGAAGTGGCGAGCGAGCTCTGCACCGTGGTCGATGACGCCTCGCTGCAAGGGTCGCGCGGCTCGATCAACGTCGACGACGAGGGGCAGCTGCCGTCGCGCTCCGTTCTCATCGAGGGCGGCGTCTTGAGGGGCTACCTGCAGGACCGCCACAGCGCCGACTTCTTCGGGACCAGCCCCGACGGACACGGCCGCAGGCAAAGCTTCCGCTCGCACCCCATGCCGCGGATGACCAACACGATGCTCATCGGCGGAACAGACGCACCGGAGGATGTCATTCGCAGCGTGAGCCGCGGCGTCTACGCCAAGAAATTCGGTGGTGGGCAGGTCGACATTTCGAACGGGGATTTCGTATTCTCGCTGACCGAGGGCTACCTGATCGAAGACGGCCGGGTCACTGCCCCGCTCAAAGGCGTGAACCTGATCGGCAACGGACCTGAGGCGATGCGCAAGGTCGTGATGTTGGGTCATGACTTCGAGGTGTCCGATGGAATTTGGACCTGCGGCAAGGAAGGGCAGTCCGTTCCAGTCGGCGTGGGTTGCCCCACGATCAAGATCGCTTCGATGACCGTGGGCGGTACGCAGATGGCGGGCGGATGACCGAGGCGGAACAAGACGCAAAGGCATTGCTCGAGCTCGGACATTCGGTCGTGGATCGCGCGACGGCGGCCGGCGCCGATGTTGCGGAGGCGGGTGTGCACAGTGGGTCTCATCTCTCGGTGAAGGTTCGGATGGGCGAGCCGGAGCTCGTCGAAGAGGCCGGCTCACGCGCGCTGGGGCTCAGGGTGATGGTCGGCCAGCGCGTCGCTTCGACGTATACGAGCGACCTGAGCGAAGAGGGCCAGCGGACCTTGATCGAAGACGCACTCGAGCTTGCGAAACTGAGCGAAGCCGATCCTTTCGCAGGGCCGCCCGATCCGTCCGACCTCTCTTCGAGATCTCAATGGAAGGACTTGGACACATTCGACGATGGCGTCAGTCGGATTTCAGCGGACGAGGCCCTCGACCGCGCGATTCGAGGCGAGCGCGCCGCCTTTGATTTCGATCCTCGGATCAGCAACAGCGAGGGCGCATCGTTCACACGTGCCCGCGGCGTGAGCGCGCTCGTGACGAGCGGGGGGTTCGCAGGAAGCGACTACGGGACCTACGCGTCGATCGTGGTCAACCCGGTTGCCGATGACGAAGGCGGCAAGAAGCGAAGCGGATACCACTGGTCGGCTTCCAGGCACTACGCCGACCTCGAAGACAGCCGGGCGGTCGGAGAGGAAGCGGCCCGTCGAACCATCGCCCAACTCGGCGCGAAGAAACTACCCACTCAGGCGCTCCCCGTCGTTTTCGACAAAGACGCGGCGCGTTCAATTTTGAGTCTCTTCGCGGGCTGCGTTCTCGGCGGATCCATCTGGCGGAAGAGCTCCTATCTGGTCGATCGTCTGGGCACTCGGGTGGCAAGCGACCTGGTCGACATCGTCGATGACCCACTGCTCCCAAGAGCGCCAGGCTCCCGCGCCTTCGACGGCGAAGGATTGTTGTCCCGCAGCACCACCGTCGTCGAGTCTGGGGTCCTCAAGAGCTACTTGATGGATACCTACAGCGCCCGGAAACTCGGCGTGAAGAGTACGGGCAGCGCGTCCCGCTCTCCGTCCGGCGGCATCTCCTCGTCGAGCAGCAACCTAATCTTGAGAGCCAGCAGCCAATCGCGCGACGAGCTCATCGCCGACACCAAGCACGGCCTGTACGTCACCGGCATGATGGGCTTCGGCTTCAACGCCGTCACCGGTGACTTCAGCCGAGGTGCCTCGGGCTTCTTGATCGAAGACGGCAAACTGAGCCATCCGGTCTCCGAGATTACGATCTCGCTGAACCTCGATCAGCTCCTACAGCGCATCGACGCGGTAGCCGACGACCTAGACCAACGAACCGCCGTCGCCTCGCCAACGTTCAGAGTCTCCTCGATGACCCTGGCAGGCTCCTAGCAGCGGCAGTGATTGGTTACACCACCCGCACACCCCCACCCGTAATCCTCCCTGGCGCGGCGGGCGCTGCGCTTCGCCTTGCCGGCGCTTTGCGCCGGGCTTCGCCCTTCGGGCTCGCGCTGCCGCCTGCTGTCTTGGAAGGCCCCGGTATGTCCATATTCTGGACTCAGTCCCGCTGCGCCCGGGAGACCATTGACTCGACGTAGCTCTCCAGCTCCGGGCACTGGATCCCGGTTCCGGCCAGAAGCTCGCGGGTGTTCCTGTCGTCGTAGATCACGTCGGTCTTCAATTGGTCGAGGAATGCGCGGGTGGTGTTCTGAAAGCGTTGCAGGCCCGGCGCTCGCATGAGTGCGGTGGCGAGGTTGAGCGGGTCGTGTTCTCGTGGACTGGGCCTACCGGTCGCTTCGGCGAAAAGACGGAGGGCGTGCTGCACGGTGACTGGCTTCGGGTCGACGATGTGGAACGTGCGTCCGATCGACTGTTCGTCTTCGGCAATGCGCAGACCGGCCCGGACGGCGTAGTCGACGGGTACAGAGCTGATCCGTACCCCGGTTCGGCTCGGTGTGGGGATGCGATAGTCGTCCGGCGCGCTCAGCAGGAACCGGATCAACAGGTACAGACCGTTCAGATCTTCGAGCTCGCCGGTGATTGAATCGCCGACCATGACAGCGGGTCGGAGAATGACCACGGGCAGCTCCTCGGCGGCCTCCTGTAGCATCCGCTCCATGTGGAAGAGGGACTCCTCCACTGGATTTCGAAAGCCCATCGAGTCGTCGAGCTCGGTCTCCTTGACGAAACCCTCCCGATTGCCGGACACCGTCGCGCTCGACCAGCACACGAGTCGCTTCAAGCGCGGAGCCGCCTCGGCAAGCTCGAGGATTTCTGCAGCGGCGTGCGCGTTGCCGGCCGCCTCCTCCTTGGTGGCAGCAGGGTCCGTAATCGACGCGCAATGGTGAATGACCTCCAGCCCCTCGGCCAGCACTGCGAACTCCTCGCCGCTCAGCCCGAGGTCCATCGAGCGCGGGTCGCCCAGCCAGGTCGAAACTCGCTCCCGTGAAGATTCAGGTAGCGAGCTGAGCAGCTCGAGGGCGCGTTCTTGGCGACCTTCGGTGACAAGGCAACAGACGGAGCGATCGCCTCGGGCGGCTAGCTCTCGAACCAGATGGACGGCGGGTTGCCGTCCCGGGAAACCAGTTACGAGCACCGAGCGCCGCAGAGTGCCCATCACTCCCACTCCTTGGAGGCGAATCTCGAGACCAGCTTCTCGTGAACCTGGACGACCTGCTCCCGAGTCGAGTCGAGGTCGCCATTGTTCGTCACGACGTAGTCGGCGACGGCGATTTTACGCTCCACGGCAAGCTGGGATCCGATACGGGCGTTCGCCTCGGACACCGAGAAACCGTCGCGCGCGATCAAACGGAGCCGCTGAAGCGATTCGTCGGCGCTCACGACGATGAGCGCAGAAAACGCCTCGTAGGCACGAGTCTCCACCAGGAGCGCAGCCTCGTAGAGCAAATACGGCGCGGGATCGTCTTGATGCGCCATGATGCTCTGCGCACCGGCGGCCCCGATGAGTGGGTGCATGATCGCATTGAGCGTTTCGCGAACTTCTTCGTCGCCGAATACCATTTCGCCGACTTTCTTGCGATCGAGTCGCCCGGCGTCGTCGAGCACACCTTCGCCAAACTCGTCGACGATGAGCTGCAAGCCGGGCGTACCGGGCTCCACCACTTCACGCGCCAAGTCGTCGGCATCGACCACCGGGATTCCGAGGTCGGCAAACATCTTCGCAACGGTCGACTTCCCGCAAGCGATTCCACCCGTTAGACCCACGACCGGTTTCATCGCTGCGCAGTATTGAGCATTGCCTCGTTCGGGCAAGAGGATTCGCCTTGTGCTACGCAAGCCCGCATGCGTGCCGTCGTTCAGCGGGTCCACGAAGCCAGCGTCACCGTCGAGGGGGAGCGGGTCGGAGACATAGGGCGCGGACTGCTCGTGTACCTCGGCGCGGCAAAGGGCGACGAGCCCAAGGACTTGCAGTACACGGTCGATAAGATAGCGGGTCTCCGGGTGTTTCCCAACGAAGAGGGACGCATGTCTTTGTCGGTCGCCGACGTCGGCGGCTCCATACTAGTCGTTTCCCAGTTCACGCTGTTCGGCGACGTACGACGCGGCAGGCGCCCTTCGTTTGACGGCGCCGCCGAACCAGAAGAAGCCGAGCGCCTCTACTTGGAGCTCGTCGATCTACTACGTGGCAGGGGATTGGGGGTCGCAACGGGCAGGTTTCGCGCCACGATGCTCGTCCAGTCAGCCGTAGACGGCCCAGTAACCATCCAAATTGACAGTCGAAAGCTTTATTAGGCTTCGCGTTTTAGACGCGGCATAATCCCGCCTCGATGCTGCGGTTCCTCAGCGAGCGACGCGTTTGGGTGGTCGCGGCCTTCGTCACGCTCGCGCTCGTGTTCGGCCTTTGGTGCTGGGGGCTGCCACGAGTCACCGCGCACGCCTCGAGCGTCATCGGTGAGCGCCTCGGGGTCGATGCGCACGTCAAACGAACGCGTCTTTCGTTGGGTGGTGTCGAGCTGCGTGGCGTCGAGCTACGCGGTCGCCACGGTGGCTTCATCGTGCGCATCGAGCAGATCGACACGCGAATGGGTTTCCTCGCCGCCGTCGTCCAGGGCGCGGGCTCAGTTCGGGCTCTGTCGGCGCGCGGAGTCGAGGTCACCGCGGATCTCAGTCACCGCGGGTTCGATGACTCGATCGCGCAGCTTCCTAGAAGCAGCTCCCGCGCCGCATCCTCAACTGCGTCGGCGAGCTCCCAGGGAAAGGGAAGAACATACGCGATCAATGAACTGTCGGTTCGCGTTCGCGACCCGGAGGGCCCGCTTGTCTCGCTGAACGACCTGAGCTTGCGGAAGGAAGGAGGCGAGTTGCTGGGCAGCATCGGTGACTCGCTGCTCGGCGAACAGGCCGCGGACCACGCCAGCATCGGACCGACGAAGCTCGCCCTGCGGCGCAGCGACGGTGCCTGGAAGATCCACGAGCTCGACATCCAAGGCGCAAGCGTTCGATCACTAGGAAGCGACGAGGAGACGCCAAGGCCCCTAGCAATGCGTCTGCGCGAAGCACTGAGCCGCCTGCGCGGCTCGCCGGAAGAGAACGGGGCCGCGACCGAGAACGGGGCCGAGACCGGGACCGAAACCGAGAACGAACCCGGCCTCCTCCCGCGGAGCCCTGCCACCCCCGCGCGCCTATTCACTCGCCTGACCCCAGATGCCCGCATTGCCGTTTCGGGAGCGCACATCGAAAGCAAGACCCCTGCAGGTCACGTGGAGCGCATCCGCGATTTCGGATTGTCGCTCAACGGAGGCGACAACGGCTCGTATCGCGTGGTGGTTGGCGGTCAAACTTCCAACGATGGGGCCTTGAAGGTCGACCTCAGCGTCACGCCAAGTGAGGCGCGCGCTGAGGGAAGCATCGAGCTTCGTCGGATCTCACTCGCGCTCATCGCGCCTTTCGCCCCTGAGCTCCCTCTGTACAATGCCGAGTTGGGCACCCTGAGCGCGGAGCTCGAGCTCGCGGCAAGCTCTCGCGAGCAGATCAGTATCGAAGGGAGCCTGGGCCTCCGCGAGCTGGCTGTGTCTTCCGAGCGGATCGCCGCGAAGCCGGTCGAAAACATCAACCTCGATCTCGGAGGGAAGGGCGTCTGGTACCCCCGCGAGCGCCTGCTCCAAATCGAGCGCGGCCAGGTCCGAATGGGCAAGGTGCGCGTGCTCATCGACGGCGAGGTCGAACGGACCCCCGAGCACTACCGTGTCGACCTGAGCGCCAAGCTGCCGCCTACACGCTGCAATGACGTGATCGGCGCCATCCCGGAGGACGTTCTGGGATCACTTTCCCGATTTCAATGGTCGGGCAATTGGAGCGCGCTAACTCAGGTCTCGCTCGACTCACGTGAGCTCGAAGCCACCGAGCTCCTCATTCGTGTCCGCAACCTCTGCCAGTTTGAACGGACTCCCAGGTGGGTTCGCGTCGAGCGCTTCCAAGAACCGTTCCGTCATCGTGCCATCGAGCCCGACGAGACGGTGTTCGAGATGCGCACCGGCCCCGGAACGCCCAACTGGGTCGCTTTCGCAGACATCAGCCCCTTCATGCCCGCCGCAGCGATCAGTCACGAGGACGGTGCATTCTACGAGCACGGCGGCTTTGCACCCTGGGCGATTCGCGATGCCCTGGTTCGCAATTTGCAAGAAGGCCGGTACGTAGTCGGCGCCAGCACGATCTCGATGCAGCTTGCCAAGAACCTCTACCTGCAGCGTGAGAAGACCATCGCGCGCAAGGTCCAAGAAGTGATTCTGACTTGGTGGCTCGAAAACGCGCTCAACAAGGACGAGATTCTGGAGCTCTATCTCAACGTGATCGAGTACGGACCGGCGGTATATGGCCTGAGGCACGCGGCGGCGTATTACTTCGGTCGCAATCCCATCGACCTCAGCCCCGCGGAGTCCGCGTTCCTCGCCTGTATCTTGCCCTCGCCGAAGCGCTATCATATCTCGTACGAGCGCGGCGCGCTGAGCCGCTCGATGAAGAGCAAGATGCGACGACTGCTCGAGCACATGGCGAAGCGCGAGCGCATAGGAATCGAAGCGCTCGAGTACGGCCTCGCGGAGCTCGATGATTTCCAGTTTCGTCGTAAGGGAGACCTCCCGCCGCCCCCTCGCTTGCTCCCGCCGCTCGGCGCCCCCGAAATCCCCGATCCGGAGGCGCTCGATCCGTTTGAAGGCCTATTCGTGGCGCCCTAAGCCCGCTCGAGTTTGAAAATTCTTGCCTCACGGGAGGCGCTCCAGCCGTTTATTGGGCTGACCCCAATGGTAGGGGTAAACACGTCCGAGGCGCTTGGGTCGTCGGTGAATCGACCCCATTTCGGTGCGTCCGAGGGATTATGCAAGGGTTGCTTGGCGTTAGTGGGTTCGTGCGGCTGGTGTTCGTACTCGTTTTGCTCGTCGTCTCGACCGAGGCATTGGCGCAGGAGGAGTCTCCGGGCGTCATCGTGATCACAGCGAGCGACGACTCGAGCTCGGGAGCGGCGATTCGCATCGACGGTGTGCCGTCGGGCAACGTACCCCTGCGTAAGACTCTCACCCCGGGTCGACACCTGGTGCAGGTCGGGAAGCGTGGCTTCACGACGTTTTCCAAATGGGTCGATCTGGTGGCTGGTCAGGTGATGACAATCCCCGTCGCGCTCCAACCCCAAGTGCTGAAGACTGGATCGCTCCTGATCACTGCCGACGTGACGGGTTTGCCCGTGTACATCGACGGACAGAGACGAGGGGGCACACCACTGGTCGTCGACGGGCTGACTGAAGGCGAGCATGTCGTCGAAATCAGGAGCCCAGGTGAGGGCTATCAACCTTTCTCCCAGGTCGTCACGGTCCGGGCAGACCAGCGAACCAGCGTAGAGGCAACGGTTCGACTCGCCCCCGACCTAGGCAGCCTCCGTGTGATTGCAAACGTGCCGGGCGCGATCATCAGTCTCGACGGGGTCGACATCGGGGTCGCTCCTGCTGCCAAGGGCGGACTCTCGCCTGGCGAGCACGTCGTCAGGGCTCAGGCGAGCGGCTACGAAGATGTCACCCAGTCGGTGACCGTGATTGCAGGGCGTGAGCGCGTGGTTTCCCTGAGATTCACAATCGAAAGCACCGAGGTCCCGCGCATCGTCGTTCGTTCCAGCGTACCGGATGCGACGGTGACGATCGACGGGGAGGAATACGGCAGCCCGCCGATCACGATCGAGCCCGCCGAGCTCGGCACCCACTCCGTGGTCGTGCGCGCGCCGGGCTATCGCGAGGTGCGTCGCACTTGTTCTGTCGGACCAGGCCGGAACTGCGAGCTGTACGCCGAGCTCAACGCACTCGGTGTCCCCGTTCGAGTCGAGGCCAACGTACCGAACGCGCAGCTCTACGTCGACGGCGAGCTGCTTGGCCCCGTTCCCTGGGAAGGGGACCTGCCCGCCGGCATCCATCAGCTGGAAGTGCGAGCCGAGGGCCGCGGAAACCACGTCGAGCAGATTCGGCTCCAGAAATCGCCTCGTGTCCGATTGATTCAGGTGATTCTCACGACGGCCGCTGTCCCGGTCGATTCAAATGGGCGCGACAAGGAAGCCGAGCGCAGCGATCCACTGCGCAACACCGTCACACACGCCGGCGCGCCACTCCCTCCCGGGGTCGCAACTCTCGACTTCTCGACGGGCTGGCCCTGGCTGGCTTCGGTCGGATTGCGAACCGGGCTCACGACTTTCCTCGACGTCGGCCTCTACGTACAGACCTTCGGACGTCTCACCGACTTCACTCTCAGCACCAAGGCGGGATGGCGTGTGTCCCGGAACTTCTCCGTCGGCGGAGACCTTCAAATCGGCGGCGGTGTGGGCCCCTCACGTCGCGACCTGAGCGGCTCGAGGCGTCCCACCAACAATTTCTTCATCAACCTCGATGCGATCCTCAGCGTACACTTCCCACCTCGCGGCGCGTTCTCGATTTGGATCGCGGGGGACTTCAACAGCGACCGCTGGGACTTCAACGGTAGCAATAGCAACATGGCTGTGAGAAGCTCGCGCGAGAACATCGTGCGCGCCAGGCTTGGCGGCTCACTGGAAATCGTAGTGACGCAGAAGTGGAACGTGTGGCTTGAAGTAGAGGGCATCGTTGCCGGGAAGCGCCGTCCGGTCCTTGGCGACATTTTCGGAGGTGGCCACCAGGACTCGCTGGTCTACGGTCAGTTCGGAGCGACGTTCAAGTTCGGTAGTCCGAAGGCGGGCTCGTGATCGACTGCCATTTCATCGTGATCGAGGGCATCGACGGCTCGGGCACGACCACCCAGTGCGCAATTCTCGCCGACCGTCTCACCGACAAGGGCCTTCCCGTTCACACCACGCGTGAGCCGAGCGACGGTCCGATCGGCGTCCTGATTCGCCAGGTCCTGACTGGCAGGCTGGTCGTCCCTGGCCGCCATGGCGCCCGTCCGTTCAACTGGGCGACGATGGCCGCCTTGTTCGCAGGAGACCGTCTCGATCATCTCGAGGCGGAGGTGATCCCGAACCTCAGTGACGGGGTCACGGTCATTTGCGATCGCTACGACCATTCCTCGGTCGCGTATCAGACAGTCAGCGGTGGCGGCGGTGAAGACATCTCCGACTGGGTGCGCGAGCTCAACAGGCACGCCAGGCGACCCGACCTCACCCTGGTGCTCGACGTAGACCCCAAAGGGGCAGCAAGCCGTCGCGGCGCCCGATCCGGGAGCCCCGAGCTATATGAAGTCGACGAGATGCAGATGGAGCTCGCCGAGTTCTACGCGAAAATCGACGTACTTTTCCCAAGTGATACCATTCGGCACATCGATGCCAACTGTGACATCGATGCAGTGGCCGCGGCGATTTGGTCCGAGGTCATGGCACTGCGAGGGGAGTCCGTATGAGCCGTTACTTGATGCTACCGTTTGCCGCCCTCCTGATCGCAAGCGCGATAGGCTGCGAGACGACCAAGCTCCAAAGAGAGATGTTGGAGGACTCCACCTGGGAGACCTCTGAGGGCGCGGAGGACTGGAACGCCGAAGGCAAGCGAACGAGTCGCAAAGAGAGGAAGCAAAACGAGAAGTGGGAAGAGGCGAACGCTCCCATGCAGGCGGTGCCGCCGGCTGAGGCGCCGCCGGCCGAAGCGCCGCCAGCCGAAGCGCCGCCGGTCGAGGAACCGACGCCCGAGAGCAGTCTCGACCAGCCCTATGAGAGGGTGCGGCAGGGCGTCATCACACGCACCGAGCTGATGCCGGTTCTCGACGAGGGTCTCGGCCGTTTCCTCCAGAATGTTCAGACCGAGCCTGAGTTCCACAAGGGCGCCTTTGTCGGTTTTCGCATCGTCAGCCTCTTTGCGGGGGAGCCGGCTTATGCGTCGCTCGACCTTCGCCCCGGTGACACGGTGACCCGCATCAACGGCAGGCCTATCGAGCGACCCGAGCAAGCGATTGCAGTGTGGGAAGAGCTGCGAACCGCTTCAGTCTTGGTCGTCGACTATCGCAGAGACGGCGAGCCGCAGGCGTTGCGATTTGCGATCGTTGACGAGAGCTGAGTTCGACTCCATCGTTTCGCGGTGCGGTCCTCCAATCGTTTCGCCGTCGGGGCTTCCGCGCTCCTGGCCTACACCGTAGGGGTAGTGCTTTGGGGCGCGTACGTACGCGCGACCCTTTCCGGTGACGGCTGTGGCGACCATTGGCCCCTGTGCAATGGGGTCGCAATTCCCGTCGACCCTTCGCTCAAAACGATCGTAGAGCTCACCCACAGAGTGACTTCCGGTCTGTGCTGGGTTTGGACCTTCGTCATGTGGGTCGTTGCCTTGCGAGCATTCGAACGCGGTCACGCGACTCGTTCCGCCGCGGGCTGGAGCTTGTTCTTCATGACGACCGAAGCTCTGGTCGGCGCGGGCCTCGTTGTGTTCCGCATGGTGGCGGATAATCCGTCGACCGCCCGGGGCGCCTGGATGGC
>Ga0316201_10000325_pt1 | contig 25756 bp, 20 predicted proteins | sample CS6wburrow_MG_FD_204516 | JGI IMG/M metagenome (GOLD analysis project Ga0316201, IMG submission 204516) | Coastal sediment microbial communities from Delaware Bay, Delaware, United States - CS-6 worm burrow | ecosystem: Environmental > Aquatic > Marine > Coastal > Sediment | place: USA... | reverse complement strand
GCTGGCGTGAGCACGAATCCCGCCTGACCCACACTGATCCGCTCTATAGCCGGCAAAACTTCATGCAGGCCAAGTCACATTTCCTGGTGCAACACCGCTTGCAAGGCCGTCCGGTCATCATCTGGGGTGCAGGTCCGACCGGGCGCCTGATGTTTGACCTGTTGACCGCAGAAGGTGCACAAACAGAGGGTTTCATCGAAGTGCACCCGCGCCGGATCGGAGGTCAGAAAAGAGGCTTACCGGTCTGGCCGACCGACAAGGTGGATAGCCTGGGTAACTCGATGCTGCTTGTAGCTGTCGGTGCTGCCGGCGCTCGTGAAGAGATTGGAACCTATCTAAATGAGCACAACAAATTTCCCGGACGCGACTACCTGTTTGTTGCCTGATGCAAAAATTGGATCACACACTGTGGCACAGTTGTCAGTGAAACAGGAGATGCATATGACAATTGTTTCCAGAAGCCTGGCAGACCCAATAGATGTATCGAGCCTTCACGCTGGTTGCGCACCGGGTTAGGAGTGTTCTTGTATCGCTGTGTCTATTGGTCAGGATGTCCCGATGCCGCGTAGCACAGGGGAGTGCGAAAGCGGCGAATTCATAGTGGATCTGGTCAGCTTAGGTAAAGCATTTCCCAACAATACCGTTAGCCCACTCCGGTACCTGACTCTGACCCCATCACTTCCTCCGGCACCTGACTCTGACCCCATCACTTCGCTTACTTTTTCCAACACAGATCGTCGGTTCCATCGGCGGTTTTGGTGATGACACCAGCGGTAAAAGCCAATGTGAAATCACCGCATGAATCATTTGCTTGATCATCACCAACTACTGTTGCAGCAACGATGGTGTAGCTTGTCGCCGTATTGCCGGTGACCGTTAAGCTGTAATGCCCGTCCGGAGATGCCAGCGATGATACTGCAGGAACGATATTTTTTACCTGAGAAAGGGTGCCATAAGTTGGGTTGTTTACCCGGTAACGCTCCTGTGACATATGTATATCCATAATGGCATTCATCGCATCGGACCTGCGACTTTTCCGAAGGGTGTCGCGGAATGATGGCAGAGCCAGGGAAACCAACACGGCAACAACAATCAATCCGATCATCAATTCAATCAGGGTGAACCCCTTAATACGTACATTTTTCATTCCAGTTCCCTCTTTGTGTACAGCTATATCCTATGATTGATTGATGCAAATAGCATCAAAATAAGTGTCGATACCTGATGAATGGTAACATTTCACTGATAAGTGGGTGAATTTTACCCTTGACACAGGTCTATAATTAAGGTGTTGGGAGAATCATCTGTAATGAACAGTATACGTGGCTTTACTTTAGTTGAGTTGTTGGTCGTCATCGGTGTAGCAGCCATTGGTGTCACGCTGGCTGTTCCCTCGTTTCGCGATTTCATTGAACGTAAAGCAGCGGGTGGTGCAGCAGAGGCTGCATACGAGCAATTGCAGCTTGCAAAGTCACAAGCTGTCAAACGTTCCAAACCGATACTGGTGGATTTTAACGTCAACGGAACCGATTGGGCGATAGGCTTCACGGACAAATTGGCAGGCTGTAATGCAGAAGATGATTCAGGCACCGATACCTGTACCGTTGATTTTGATAATGATACAGGTACCGCTGACAGTTTCTTGATGCGTATTCAAGGAGGTAATTACAAAAATATCACAATGACCCAGGAAGTTGCTTTCGCCAATCCAGGGGCATTAACCGGTGGTTGTACGGCAGCGCCAGCCGGAACGGCTTGCTTCGACTTTGTGCGTGGACTTGCCAGAACCGGTGAATATGATTTCGACTCGGCAAATTACAAACTGCGCGTTGAGGTGACCATGTTAGGGAATATCAATGTTTGTGTTCCTTCGGGTGAGAAAAAGATACCCGGCTATAACGATTGCTAGCGGGTTGATGGAGCTGATTGAAGATGTTATTTGACAAAAAACTCAAATCGAAACACTGCCAGCAAGGCATGACGATGATTGAGCTGATGATATCCATTGCTCTGGGTCTGTTGGTAGTGGCGGCTGCTACGACCATGACCGTCAGTAGCATGGTCTCGAACACCGATACCCTGGCATCGGCCAGATTAAACCAGGACCTGGATTCAGTGTTAAAGGTGATGGTGAATGAGATACGTCGTGCGGGCTATAGCGGAGGCGTGTTCGATTTTCTGGACAATGAAGATATCAATATCGTATCCGCTAGCTGCCTACTGTATGCCTACGATGCCGATAATGATGGCTCTCTTGAGGCAACAGAAAGGTTTGGATTCCAGCTAGTCGGGTCCGAGATCCAGATGCGTACCAACTGCGCTACAGGGGCCTGCGCGACAAGCTGTGGAGCGGGCACCTGGGTAGCGCTGACTAATGCCAGCGTCGTTTCCATCACCGGCCTTACATTTGACTCTTTAAATTCCAAGTGTATCAGTATTACAAACACGGCCAATGTCGTTGACCTCAGTAATCGAAATAACTACTGGGTCACTACAACCGACGGTACCACCGGGTTTCCCTGTTTGGCCACCTCCGGCACCGGCTTGACCACTTACGTGATGGATGCTGATAGTGTATACGCCAGCGGAACATTTGTGGCGCCGGCATCCGGTGACCGGTTGATAGGGGTACGACAGGTCAACGTGGAACTAAACGGCAACTTCTCAAACGATTCTTCAATGAGCAAAAGTGAGCGGGTGGCAATCAGTGTCAGAAACAACCGTGTACGCACTATTCCGTGAGATTAAGGTGAATGTTTATGAATAAATATCATTTCAAAAGACTGAACCGGGAAAAGGGTATATCGACGCTGGTTATCGTCATACTTTTGCTATTCGTATCGACTATGGTAACGCTATACACGGCCAACACGTCGGTAAGAGAGCAGCAGGTTTCTGCTAATCAATACCGTTCAGATCAGGCCCTGTCTGCTGCAAACGCGGGTTTGGATTATGCCTATGCCTACTACCAAAAAAATCCTGGGGCTGATGCAAATATGGACGGTGTGGTCGATACATTGGTTGTGCCTACAGGGTTATTAGCTGGAGAAAACCTGCAGGTTTCGGCAGTGGTTACTTATACCGATGGAGATCCATCAGTTGATCGGGATGGGGATGGGAATGCTACGAATGACGCTCTTGACCGGCCTCATACCATTACGTCCCAGGGGTTCAGTGATGACTCCTCTGCAACAAGAACGATTTCAATTGAAGTTGATGTATTTAGTGTCACACCTCCCAGCGGTTTTCCAGGCTTCCCACTGGTTGCCAAGAGCATTGCGGCAAGCGGTGGTAATTTTTCTATTATTAACCGATTTTCAAACGCGACCATATGGACCGGTGGTGACGCGACCACACTCGGTTCGGCAGAAACCTATATACGGGACCCCCTGGATCCTCCTCAGACGCGAGCGGAATATATTGATATTAGCGGCAGCCCTGACCCTGACCTGGTATTGCATGCCTCTTACAGTCAGGGGGGGTTGAACTCGGATGTCCTCGAGAGTGATGACAACCTTGCAAATATGACTCCCGATGAGTTTTTTCAGAATTTTCTGATAGAAGACAGGGCAACCCTTAAAGCTTTCGCGGGTGGAATTGGACAAGTGTACGATGCGGCGACCACAAGCTGGAGTGATCTTATTGCCGATGGTGTCAAAGGTCTCGTTTGGATCGATGGTGACTGGAGTGAATCCGGAAGTTTAAGCACCCTTGGCACAGAACAGAACCCGGTCACCCTGATTGTCGATGGAGATTTCACAACCACAGGTACAGGTGCAGGCGGTATCGACGTGATTGGTTTGATCTACGTGGCTGGTGACTGGGACAGTGGTGGTAATTTTGAAGTTCAGGGCGGGGTTATCGTGGAAGGTGAAGTGGATAATTCAGGTACACCGACAATCGTCTTCGATGAAGACTTATTTAATGGATTACTCGGTGCCCCGCCGGGCGGTATTACCGCAACATTGGCAGGGACGTGGAGAGACTGGTGATTTTGAACACACGGGATTCTAAGGTTTAACTATGAAAACTTTAATCAAAAGTCGTAAAGCAAAGGGTTTTGGGCTCATTGAGATTCTCATTGTCCTGGTCGTTCTCGTAATTGCCTGGGCAGCGATAGCTGCTTTGCAAGGTAGACTCATGTCGGGTGGCGCTACAAGCAAGGCCAGGAGCGAAGCGCTTGAGCTTGCCCGTGAAAAAACCGAGGAGATGAGGAGTTCGATAGAGAAAGGGCAATATGTTGCTGATTTGGCAGTTACCGGTGATGCTTTGATCACAGACCCTGATGGAACTGTGGATGGCGTCAACGCTACATTTACCCGTTCCTGGAAGCTGGTGGATGTTGATGTTGACGCAGATGGAACCACTGAAGATTTTTTGAAGCAACTGGTCATGAGAGTGGCTTGGACAAACAACGAAGGTGTAGTAGAAGATGTTGTACTCAACAGCATGATCGTATTTTCGGATAAGCTCAAAATTGCTTCACTTGCAACAGGTGGTTCCGATAATGTTGGCAAACTGGCGCATCCCAATCAGCTGACGGCTCAAGAAGGCCCGTCACAGCCTGGTACAGTGATTACTGGTGGTCCCGACCCGGATGAAGATGGAGGTAATAATCAACCGAATGATGATATATACACCGGGACTGATGACCAGGGGAACCTGGTGGTTTATGGATCTGCACCGCTTGCCAGAAACGTTTTTTTGACGGTATTTGGCGGTAAAATACTGAAATTTTCAGGTATGATTTATTACGATAGTTCTGTCCCTTATGTTCGGGCTACCTCTCCCAGTTACTGCACTACTTTTACGCAAAGACAACAAGATTGCGGAATTGCTAACAATTCGTCAATCGAGTGTGTCAGGTATGCTTGCTATGTGGGCGGGGATTGCTCCAACGGTGGTGCCGGGTGTCCAACCCCCGATCCTGACAATCCGTTGCCGGATTTAAATGGTGGTTGGTACGGTAAAATTGGCGATTTCTTTCCAAGTCTTACCAACCCACTCCAGTTCCCTACCATCTGCATGGGGGACTCTACTGATGTACCTGCACGCTTGTATTACACGAAAAGGGCTTTTTCAGGGTCAACAACGGGATATTCAAGAGAAGGAATCAACACCTCCTTTGAATGTCATGACACGCTTATTTCGGCCCCAAATGATAGAGACTGTGGGGATTTGATTGACGAGTTGGCTGGGTACGGAATCTTCGTTGACCCCACTGCAGAGCCCAGTGAAGTCGCTGATCATGAAATAATACGAACCATGGAAGCAGACGGTACCAATACGGTTTTGGCTGCAACCAACAACAATTTCGATAATGGCGTATTTCCTAATTATTGTGGTGGAAACTAAAGCCCTGGTTCAAGCCACTCTGGCACCTGGCTCTGACCCCATAACATTATTCAAAGCCATTAGCGAATGTAATCTCGCCATCCACATCGTGGAGGCGATCCAATTAACCGTGGCGGACCACCCGCGCCGGATCGGAGGTCAGAAAAGAGGCTTACCGGCCTGGCCGATCGACAAGGTGGATAGCCTGGGTAACTCGATGCTGCTTGTAGCTGTCGGTGCTGCCGGCGCTCGTGAAGAGATTTCTTCATACCTGGGTAAGCACGGCAAGACTCCGGGGAAAGACTACCTGTTTGTCGCCTGATAGAATCACCTTATGAAAAATCTCAATAGCCTTCAATGCCTGCTGGTTCAGTCACAGTTGTTCTGGGCCGACGCGGACGCCAACCGGCGTCAGTTGCAGGCGATTGCGCGTGGCCGGGGTTCCGACAGTGACCTGATTGTCTTTCCGGAAACCTTTACCAGTGGCTTTTTAGGTGATGTGGAAGCCGAACCGGAGACCATGGATGGCTACACCCTGGAATGGATGAAGTCGCTGGCCGCTGAACTTGATTGTGTGCTTTGCGGTAGTGTTGCGATTGCCACTGAACAGGGCCGCGTCAATCGTTTTTTGTGGGTGCAAGCCGATGGAACGTTTCAGTTCTATGACAAGCGGCATCTTTTCTCATTTGGCGGCGAAGACAAGCGGTACGTTGCGGGTCGTGAGCGCAAGGTATTTCACTATCGGGGTTGGCGTATCTGTCCGCAGATTTGTTATGACCTGAGATTCCCGGTTTGGTGTCGAAACCGTGATGACTACGATGTTTTATTGTTCGTTGCCAATTGGCCGGAGCCACGGACACCGGCCTGGACCGCGTTGCTAAGGGCACGGGCAATAGAGAATCAGTGTTACGTGATCGGTGTTAACCGCAGTGGCAGGGACCCGCGTGGTCTTGAGTACGCAGGTGGTAGTGCTGTCTATGACCCACTGGGTAACACGGTGTTGGACCTGGGGGAGACCGAGTGCAGTGAAAGCACCACGATTGAGCTGGATACAGTGAACATGATCCGGAAGCAGTTACCGTTTCAACAGGATGCCGACAATTTCAAACTGAGCTGAAGTACCCGGGAAGTTCATTAGCCAGGGCCCGAGTGTTATCTCTTGGACAACCACCGCCAAAGGGCACCACGTGGTAAATGCTTACCACTGGCATTGACAAGCAGTGAGTGGCTATCCATCAGGGTCCAGGCCATTTTCCGGCGTGCGTTGTCACGGCCTGCAAACAATAAACGGTCGTGTATTTGCAACTCGGTTTGATTGTCAGGCAAAAATATCCTCTGCGCGCCACGCTCGAGTGACAGACAGACACAGGGCAGGAGTTCATTCTCTTCGCTTCGGCTGTTGCGGTTGATGTGCTCGAGGGTAATCTTGCTGGTCTGTGACCTGACAAAGCGTAAGTTTCTGGCAATTTCACCTTTCAATTCGAAAACCCATATGCTGGGTGCCCGGTTTTCCAGTACGTCTTTTAGCCTGGCCGCGGTCCTTTCGGCAAAACTGTCGTCGCTCCTGACCAGGTGCTGCATGAAGGATTGCAGTAATGGGGTGGTAACAAAGGACACGATCTGCCGGGCTACAATGCGACTGCGGCGGGCTACCAGGTCTGCTCCTGAAGTTTTAAAAAGCTCGGCGTGTTCACGCCGGTCCTGCCTGGCGATGAAAAACAGGCGCGGATTCATTTTTCGTGCGGTCATGACAATGGAGAGATTGTCGATGTCATCACCGGTGGCTGCCACGACCCCTTCAGCTTCGTGAATACCAGCTTCCTGCAGGGTATGTGCCTCGGTACCCCGCCCCAGTATGGCTTTGCGGTATGAGGGCAGGCGGTCGGGGTGGACATCGACCACGGTAACGGGTATGTCGTTTTTTTCAAGTTGTTCGATAACCCGTGCTCCAAACCGTCCTGCACCGCATACAATCCAGGGGCCGGTGGGTGGTTCAATGACTTCGCATAATTTTGTACCCGGTACGCTGATCAACCAGTCCTGTACAAGAAATTTTACCGGTGAGTTCAATGCCAGCGATATTCGTTCCGCAAAAATGCGATAGGGGTTGATGATCAGGTCCGTATTGAACGAGGCCATGTTGTCGCAAACCCGTTGAATTTCACCACGTGCAATTACGCTCAATTCGGGTCGTAATAACTTGACCGTAATCGCCACGGTCAGGTTGACCTGGTCATCGTTGGTGCTGGCAATTACACCCTGGCAATTTTCACGGTGTAAACCCGCCAGTTCCAGGTTGGAGCGATGACCCGCACGACCTGTCAGCGCAGGTACATGGGCAAATTTATCATTCAACATCATGTGCCGGACCGTGCTGTCTTCACGCTCTATGACAACAGCGTGAATACCGCGTGCCAGCAGACCTGAAACGGTCATATAACCGGTGTTGCCCAGACCGCAGACGATGTAAAAGGGCTCTTTGATCCCCTTGACCTTTGCGCTGAAGCGGCTACGCTGAAAAGCAGCCTGGAACTGTTTATCCAGAATCAGCCCCAGCAGCGTACCAATTGAGTACAGCCAGGCCACCACGTTTGGCAATAGCAGCCAGAAGACCAGCATACGCTGCGCCCCGGTAAAGTCATAGGGTATTTCTCCAAATCCGATGGTGGTTTGCAGGATCGCCATGAAATAGGCTGCATCCAGCATACTCATGTGGAACGGATTGCCTTCGGCGTCTATACCCGGCACCAGGGTCATTGCCAGTACCGAGAAGTAATAAACCAGGATCAGGACAATTAACGGCGTACGCATACGCCGCATTGTCATCCAGACAATGTCATTCGTTGGAGAATAGGATGACAAAACAGCTGTCCTCTACAGTGCCCTGTTAGCGGCGAATACTGATCGTTTCTGCGATCAGCAAGGTCACCGAGACCAGGTTGGCCAGCAAGGCACCTCCGGATAGTGAAACGATACGGGAAATGACGTGTGCCGTGGTGCCGCTATCGGAAATATTGATTGCCCAGACCCAGACACCGGCAGCAATCAGCAATTGCAAATCAGCGACGAGACTGGTGGCAAGTAAAACCGCACCCATCTGCGAACGGTCACCGAATTTCATGATCGTTGCTATTAAACTGACGATCAGCGCGCCGGCCAGTTCCAGTACATCATGGTGGTTCGGGTCATCGATTTCACCAATGAAGAAACCGAAGTTCAGGGTGAGTGCCAGAACGATAAAAAAGGCAAACATTACTTTTTCGAAATTCATGGTGGGTATTCTCCCCTCTGGTTGCAGAAAAAAACTTTCCTGGTGTTGTTTTTGCTAACCCTCAGGTTGCATAACTATTTACACACTCTCTGGCTTAGCAGAGTTATCCAACTATATGACCATCTACATCCATGATGGAAACAGGGTCTAATTTGCCGCGATGCTGGTGACATAGACAAGCGCACCGAAATAAGGTGTATCAAAATACTGCATCCGGCCGGTGCTGATCTGGCGGTTTTGTTCCAAGGCAAAAACACCCCAGGTTACAGGTTTATCCGTGCCGGTTTCCATAGCAGTCGGCATGTCATTCCCAACCTGAAAAGCTGCCTCGTTTGCGACTTGTTGTTTTCTCTCGCGAAATTCCAGATCCAGGAACAGGTGCAGAAACCGGCTTCGTCTCAGTTGCAGGCTACCGTCGATCTGGTAAAAGGTGCTGCGATAGGCGGCGAAGGGGTCCTCTGCCGTCAGGTCCGCGTACACTATCGTGGTAGGTGGTCGTAATTGGGTGTCAATGATCTGCTGGTCATGTATACGCATTGGCGGATAGTAATCTACACGATTTTGCTGCCAGGCAGCGTAAACCAACGGCCGGTAGCCCTTGCTGGAACGCAGACGCCTCCAGGCATTGTCCATCTCGTCGCTTTTCTGAGTGACGGCAATCAGATCATCGGGTAGATCAGGACGCCAAACTTCGGAAGGCGCAGCGGGGACATTGCCTGGCCCAGTGGCCGATTCTGCGGGCGAGCTTTCAGTTGGTCCGATTTCTTCGGGATTTGGGAATTGCGAAAAACTGCGGAGATCCGTTACTTCGGTTGCCTGGGTTTCCACCAACAGGTTGCGGAACACGATGATTTCAACGCGGTAGGCCCCTGAGTCTGCCAGGGCGGCGGAACTGGCAAGTATCAATAGAAAAGTTAACAGGCTTGACATGACACTAGTTTAGATGATTTGACTTTTGACGTCATCGGCTGAGTTTATCGAGAATTTCAGCAATGATGCGCATACGTTCTTCAATGGATTCTTCATCGAAGGTCAGACGTAACTTGTGCGGTCCCTGCAGTTTATAGTCGAATGGATGGCGCTGGATCATTTCCAGCAGTGCAACGGGGTTTGCATTTGTGTCTTCGTTGAACTCGATGCGTCCACCGTTTTCGCCGAAATCCACCCGCCTGACACCAAGGGCGCGGGCTTTCTGACGAAGTTCAGCTACCTGGAAAAGATGTTTGGTCGGTTGTGGCAACAGACCAAAACGGTCGATCATCTCGACCTGTAGTTCTCGTAAAGCCTCTGTGTCAGTCGCGCTGGCGATACGCTTGTACAGGGTCAGCCGCATGTGAATATCGCCGATCCAGTCATCCGGGATCAGTGCAGATATATGCAGTTCAATATCGGTTTCCTGGTGCAGGCTGCCTTCAAGGTCAACTTCTTTGCCAGTGCGTAATGCTGAGACCGCACGTGCCAGTAACTCGCTGTACAGGCTGAATCCCACAGATTGAATTTCGCCGCTTTGCTCATCGCCGAGCAGTTCGCCTGCACCTCGAATTTCGAGGTCGTGGGTCGCCAGTGTAAATCCGGCCCCCAGTTCTTCCAGTGAAGCAATGGCTTCCAGCCGTTTACGCGCATCACGCGTCATGCTGCGTTCATCCGGTGTAACCAGGTAGGCGTAAGCACGGTGATGTGAGCGGCCGACGCGTCCCCTGAGTTGGTGCAGCTGAGCCAGACCGAACTTATCTGCACGGTTGATGATAATGGTATTGGCGGTGGGTACATCGATACCATTTTCAATAATGGTTGTACAAACCAGCACATTGACTCGCTGGCGGTAGAAATCCAGCATGACTTTTTCCAGCTCACCCCGTGGCATTTGTCCGTGTGCCACACGGATACGTGCCGCTGGAACCAGTTCAGCGACCTCGCGTGCGATCTGTTCAATATTGCGCACTTCATTGTGCAGGAAGAACGCCTGTCCGCCACGCTGGATTTCCCGTTGCAGGGCTTCCCGAATCAGGGCGCTATCCCATTTGGAAACCAGGGTTTTAACCGCCATCCGGCGAGCCGGCGGGGTTGCGATAATGGATAAATCACGAATTCCGGCCATTGCCATGTTGAGCGTACGTGGTATCGGTGTCGCTGTCAGCGTCAGCAGGTCAACCTCGGCCCGCAGTTGTTTCAAACGTTCTTTCTGACGTACGCCAAATCGTTGTTCTTCATCAACGATGACCAGTCCCAGCCGTTTGAAGCATACGTTGCGTTGTAGCAATTTATGCGTGCCAATCACGATATCCACCTTGCCTGAAGCGAGGTCTTCGAGTACCACGTTGGTCTGTTTGCCGGTGCGAAAGCGTGATAACAGTTCTACTCTTATCGGCCAGTCGGCGAAACGGTCACTGAAATTGGAAAAATGTTGCTGGGCGAGCAGGGTGGTTGGAACCAGTATCGCCACCTGTTTCTGACCCTGCACAGCAACATAGGCCGCACGCAGCGCGACTTCGGTTTTACCGAAACCAACGTCACCGCAAACAACCCGGTCCATGGGTTGGCTGGACACCATGTCTTCGAGCACGGCGTTGATGGCTGTCTGCTGGTCGGCTGTTTCCTCGTATGGGAAGCCGGAGCTGAAATCCGCATACATGGGTTTGTCGAATTCAAACTCAAAGCCCTGCCGGGCCTGTCTGCGTGCGTATAAATCCAATAATTCAGCCGCAACATCGCGTACCTTTTGAGCGGCACGTTTACGGGCTTTACCCCATTGTTCGCTACCCAGGCGGTGCAGGGGCGCAGTATCGGCGGCGCCACCGGTATATCGGCTGATCAGGTGCATGGATGACACGGGCACATACAGCTTGTCTTCGCCGGCATATTCCAACATCAGGAATTCCGCTTCGCGTCCGTCAATTTCCAGCATTTGCAGACCACGGTAACGGCCAACGCCATGGTCTTCATGTACCACCGGGTCGCCAAGCTCAAGATCCGAGAGACTGCGAATGATCGATTCGGGGTCACGTTCGGATCGTTTACGCGTGGTTTTTGTCCTGACCCGGCCACCAAACAACTGGCTTTCGGTCAGAATGGCAAAATCGGATCCGGCGACAAAAGCCGTCTCCACGGGTAGTACCGTCAGTCCTGTTCGCTCGTCGGAAGCCTGAAATTCAGCCCACGTTTCAAAGCGGACCGGCCGGATACCAAATGCCCACAGGGTTTCTGAAAGCACTTCACGACGTCCCGTGGTATCGGCAGCAAACAGGACACGTCCGGGAAACTCCCGGGAAAATTTGAGCAGGGCCGCGGCAGGTTCCTGGCCACGGTCATGGATGTGCAGATCCGGTGCTTCCCCGGTGTCGAAGTGAGTCACCTGGAACCCCCGCCTGGCCTTGTCCAGAAGGCTGACCGAGTTGAACTGCTTGAGCTGTTCCTGTAACTCTTTTGCGTCGAAGTAGAGCTCCAACGGGTCAAGAACGGGTCGTTCAATATCGTGCCGGCGTTGCTCCCAGCGTTCTGTCACCGATGCCCAGAAATCAACAGTGGCCTCATCAACGCCCTGCTGGATAACCACCAGGGGTTTTGCAGGCAGGTAATCCAGCAGGCTTTCAGTTTGCTCAAAAAACAACGGCAGATACTGTTCCAGCCCCTGTGGGTGCAAACCCTGGCGCAGGTCCTGGTATAGGGAAACCTTGCGGGTATCTACAACAAAGCGGTAGCGGAATGCTTTTCGAAAGTCTTCAAACGAGACTGTGTCGCAGGGGTATTCACGCGCCGGCATCATCTCGAATTCAGTCAAACTGCCGGTGGAGCGCTGGGTTTCCGGGTCGAATTCCTTTAGCGTGTCAATTTCCTCGTCAAACAGGTCGATGCGAAGCGGCATTTTCCTTCCGCTGGGAAACAGGTCGATGACAGACCCCCGCACCGCAAACTGGCCAGCCTGGTAGACCGGGTCGCTGTGATTATAACCAGCCTGTTGCAGACGCTCGCGGAAATCATTGATCACCAGGGTCTGCCCCGTTTTCAGTTGGATATTGCGACCCAGTGCATGGCTTCTTGGCGGCAGGCGCTGCAACAGCGTGGAAACCGGTACCAGCAACAGCCCACGCTTTATCCCGGCCAATGAAGACAGCGTGGCAAGACGTTCGCCGATGATGTCCGGGTGCGGAGAAAACGGGTCGTAAGGCAGTGTTTCGTGATCCGGGAAATGTAAAACCGGTAGTGTGCCGTCACTGAACAGGCGTACATCCTGTTCCAACAGATGTGACTGGTGGCTTGAGCGTGTGACAACCAGCACGATGCCATCATGGGCACGTGCTGCCGACAACAGTGCTAAACCGGTACTGCTGCCATGCAGACCGGTCCAGACTGAAACATCGTCATCAAAACGCGCACCCAGGGGGCTGTTAAGCCCGTTTGTACTCATTAAGCGGATTGTGGTTCGCGCGATAACTGGCCGTAAAACCGGAGAATTAGCCAGAGCACGACCAGCCCAATCGATATACCGAGCCACCAGGGGGAACCTAACGCAGTCATCAGGCTACCGAACAGGATAGCCGTGCCACCCACCGTCATCGCATAGGGTAACTGTGTACGGACATGCTCGATATGGTCGCAACCTGAGGCCAGTGAAGACAATATGGTGGTGTCGGAAATGGGTGAGCAATGGTCACCCCAGACCGCACCGGCCAGGATGGCGGAGATGGAGGAGTACAGGATATGCATGTGCTCCGGACCCACCTGGCCCTGGGCTGTCATCACCGCCCAGGTAAGCGGCATGACCAGTGGAAACAGAATACCCATGGCCCCCCAGCTGGAGCCGGTGGCAAAGGCAGCAATAGCCGCCAGGATGAAAACAATCGTGGGCAGCAGGAAGACCGGCAGGGTGTCACCTAGGACACTGGTTAAAAATTCCGCTGTCTTCAGTATGTCGGTCACTTCTCCTAGTGACCATGCAAGAATAAGGATGATCATTGCCATCAGCATGGCTCCGACACCATGAACCCAGGCATTGACGACTTCTTCGAGGTCCAGTATTTTCTGGCTCATGGACAGCACGGCGGCGGTCATCATCGAGCACAAAGACGCCCACATCAGCGCCGTGTAGGAATTGGCATTGCCGATAATATCTTTCAGGGTAGGGTCGGCTATATCTGCAGAGGCCTCCATTCCTGTGACATACAGTCCGATCACCACGCCGAGAACCATGACCAGCACCGGGATATAGGCATTGAAAGCACGTTGCGGCTTGCCATCGACAGGGGCAAGGCTTTCTGCTTCCTGCGCGCTGGTCTTGAAGGGCTCATCGTGATCAGATCCGTGCATCTGGGCGCGTCGTTCTGATTCAAGCATCGGGCCGAAATCCCTGCCGCTGGCCGAAACCATGAGTACAAACAAAATGGCGAGGATCGGATAAAAGCTATAGGGAAGGGTGTTGAGAAATAAAAGGTAGGCTTCGGTATCAAGCCCGTCCATCTTGCTAAGTGAATCTCCAATGAGACCTATCTCATAGCCGATCCAGGTTGTTACGACCGCTATACAGGCCACTGGCGCCGCAGTTGAATCGACGATGTAAGCCAGTTTTGCACGTGAAACACGCATTGAATCGGTCACCGGTCGCATGGTGTTTCCTACCACCAGTGTGTTGGCATAGTCATCAAAGAATATCGCCACACCCAAAGCCCAAGTTGCCACGCAGGCGTGGCGGGCTGAATCGGCCCACGCAACGATGTGATTAACGATACCCTGCATGCCACCATTGCGTGTAATGATGCTCACCATGCCGCCGACCATCATCGAGAACAGCACGATTGCGGCGTGGTCCGGATTGGAAAGTGCGTTTGCCACAAAGACCTGGAATGTATCCAGTAGACCGGTCCATATACCAACCAGCCCAAAATCATTAATGATCCAGGCGCCCACCCAGATTCCAAGGAAAAGTGCAGGGATGACGCGTTTGATTGTAAGCGCGACTGCGATCGTCAGTAACGGTGGAACAATGGCTATCCAGCTTCCTGCTGCTTGTGGTGTGGTTTCTGCGGCGTTAGCAATGCTACTAATAAAAATGAGACAAATTACATAAAGTATATTATTTATCTTATTGTTATATATCATTAAGTGGTCTCCAGTATGGCAGATAAAGCTTTCTTGATGCGTTTGCCAAATGCGGCGAAGTCGGTTTCAGGCAAGGCATACAAACCTAGCCAGACCTTCTCTGACTCAAGCGCTTCCTCATTGGCCGGTTGCCTGGCTATTTCACCGGACATTGATTGTGCCAGACGGTCCACCTGGTACTTCATACGCTGGTCCCGGTCTTCATCAGGTGATGGCAGCCCGGCAAGAAACTCCAGCGCGATGCACAGGGCGCGAGCTTGTTTGCGCATGCTGTCGACTTCCTTATCCGTCAGATCATTCGTGTTGCCTGCCAGGATGTCTTTACAGGTTTGATCCATGCTGGTCTCGATTTCGTCATCAGAACTGTCCCCGGGCCAGGCCTTGGTGACGCTGGCCTCGGTCTTTTTGCTTAGTGCACCCTTGGCAGTTTTGCCGGTGACGGTCAGCTCGTGCAGCAACGCAGATTTCAACCACAGACGCTCACGGTTCGCTTTGACCTGTTGCTGATGAGCCTGTTTTACCCGCTGCTCGTATTCATCCACCAGGTTCTGAAATGACTGTACCAGCTTACGATCGGGGTGTGCTATTTCCTTCCAGTCATCCTGGAGACCCTGGACCTTGCCATGCAGGCTGGATAGATCATCCTCGCTTTTCAAAATGTCCTTGAGCTCGGTACACAGTGCTTTTTGTGCTGCCAGCCGCTCGTCATCTGCGGCTCGAATACCCGCCTGCTGGTCTTTCAATTCACTGAACAGGGGATCGAGATGAGCGCGAAACTGATTCCAGAGCTCCTGCTCCTTGCTTCTCCACAGGCTACCCGCTGCTTTCCAGTTGGATTGCAATGATTTCGCCTGGGCGATGGCCTCGGTGCGCTCGGCCATATGTACCAATTGACTGGCGGCCCGGATCAGTTTCATCTTTTCAAGTTCCACGTCCTGGTAACGTGCTTGCATAGCGGCATTGGCTTTATCCAGTGTGGCTTTCAGTTTCCTGGCAAGTTTCTGGCGTTGATTTGCCGGTACCTGGTTGAGATCAGATAACTTCCTGCGTCCCCGGGTGACGCCTTTGCTCAGTGCAGCCCAGTCAACCGGTTCAGCTTGTACCAACTGTTCCAATTCAGCACAGAAGGTAGCCAGTGCCTGCCCATGACGCGACTGAATTTCACTGCGTTTGTCGAGAAAAGGCTTGGCGGTATCAAATGCCGCGTGACCGGCAGCGCTGAACTTCCGCCACATCCACGGGGCGGCAGAAAACCGTTTATCACCCGGAATCTGTTCGCTTTGCTCCAGGTTTTTCCATTCCAGTTGCAGACTCTTGATCCGGTCGAGCAGGGCGTCCGGGTGCAGATCAGCCGCAGGTAGAACTTCCATTTCAGCAATCAGACGTTTGCGCACCTTGTTGTTTGACCAGTGTTGCCAGTCACGCAGTTCGCGCAAACGTGCCTGCATTGAGTTCATTTTATTGTTGAGTGTTTGCCAGTCCTTGTTCCTACCATGCCCTTTTACGGATTGCTGCAGTTTGGCACGGGTTTCGAGGGCCTTGTGCAATTCGCCCTGTTCCAGTTCGGTTTCAAGCTGTACCAGCATTTCCTGAGCCTGGCTGAGCTCCTTTTCGGACTGTTGGCGTTGTGCTTTGAGCACGGCTTCGAGTTTTTCAAGTGTGGCAACGGCGGCCGTATAGTTATCCTGGTCTGCTGGATTCGGAGGGCTACAACGTTTCCAGGTCTTCTCCAGTTGCTGTCGCAGTTTGGCAGTACCGGCTGCGCCGGGGCGTTCTGCATTTTCAGCTTCATAAACACCAATGTCAGCGCAAAGACGGGAAAGGGCCTCGTTGACCTGCGGGGAGTCTGGTTCCCCGGCAGGTGGATCCGGTATCACTTTCGTTTCAACTACAGATTTAGTTGCCACCTCCGCCAGGGTTTGGGTAATGACGGGCACCGGTGCGATCAGCCGGTCGCACGCACGCTGGTAACGTTGGGTCATTTCGTTGCTGGCATGGGCGGCGATGCCCTGCCAGCCAGTATGTAATCCGTCAATTTCCGCTGTATTTCTTGCCTCGCTGTCGAGCGCCTGCTTTTCCAATGTGCTACAGATTTTTATCGCTTCGATCTGAACCGCGTCGGGATCGGCCTGCTCAAGCAACTCATCGTGCAGCCGTTTCTGTAATTTCGCATAGAGTGATTTATCGGATTTTCTCAATTCATCGATGACCCGTTTCAGGGTCGTGTGCTGTGTGATCCGACTGGCGGCAAATTGACGATTTTCAGCATCATCATCCTTGATGCAGCAATCCCCCAGTACGCCCTGTCGCTCAACCTTCATCAGGGCGGCGCGCCGCAATTCAGTTTCGGGTGCATGTGCTGCGAGGTGTTCGATCAGATCCCGGTTTGACGTGATTTCAACGACCTGCATACGTATTGCAAGTGGCGGTCGGGACTCGTTTGAAGATGAGGCGAGCTGCCGGATGCGTTCTTCCAGCAGTTTTCTGACTTCGGTGTCCGTCTCATTGCCGTACAGTTTTAGAATGTTTTCCAGTTGGTGCAGTCTTTTGATCGCTGCCAAGCGTACCCGCTTGTCTTCGTCGGTACCGGCAATTTCAAGCAGCTTGCTGATCAGGTCCGGATGCTGTTCGCTGGTAACGGCCTGGAGACGGATGTCAGCATCGTTACTTTGCCATTTTGGCTTGAAAAAAGTTTGTTTCCAGTTCATGGGGTTAAGCTGCCAGTTGGGATGAATTGAGAAAGTGCTGTTCCAGTAGTTGGAGTTGCTCTTCCGCAGTTTGTACACGCATTAGATCATACAATATTTGTTTTGTACCAGGGCGCCCCTTCAGGTACCAGCCAATATGTTTACGCGCGACCTGTACGCCATGACGCTCGCCGTAAAAATCATGCAGGCGCTGCAGGTGATCACGCATAACCGTATGGACTTCGGACGGCTGCGGAGGTGCCAGGACCTCCCCGGTTTGCAGGTAGTGGCTGAATTCCCTGAATATCCAGGGGTTTCCCTGCGCCCCGCGCCCTACCATCAACCCGGCGGCACCGGTGAAATCAAGTACCTGCCTGGCCTGTTCTGCGGTGGTCACATCGCCATTGGCAAATACCGGCAGGGATATGCTTTGGCAGATCGTACGGATAGTTTCGTATTCGGCCTGGCCTTTGAAACGATCAGCGCGGGTACGGCCGTGGACAGCCAGTGCAGCGATACCGCATGACTCCGCAATTTTTGCAACTTCAAGTCCATTGCGGTTACCGGTGTCAGGACCGGTTCGAATCTTGAGTGTAACAGGTACATCAACTGCAGCGACCACCTCACTGAGTATCTCCTCGACCAAAAGGATATCTGACAACAACGCTGAACCACCGAGTTTGCCGCAAACTTTTTTGGCCGGGCAACCCATGTTGATATCAATGATCTGTGCACCCAGACCGACGTTGTATTTAGCGGCCTCCGACAGCCTGCCAGGATCACTACCGACGATCTGCACCGCAAGGGGGGCAGGTTCGCCTTTGAAACTGCTTCGCCATTTGGATTTACGGGTATGTTTAAGTTGCGGGTTCGAGCTGACCATCTCGGTCACGACATAACCCGCACCCAGTTCACGGCAAAGCTGACGGAATGGTCGATCGGTGACACCTGCCATTGGCGCCAGGGCAATAGGGTTACTTAGTGTATAGGGTCCAATTTGCATAGCAGCGGTTGATTGGTGTTCCAGGTTACATTATGAACTCAGGGCGCCGAAAATCTGAAATCCTGCGACCCAGGTGCCGATAGCGGAACCGAGATTCGAGAAAAAGAATACCAGTAAAATGCGTGTCGCGGGATTTTTGAACCAGCCCTTCAGGCTGGTAGCATCATTCCGCAAATTTTCGAGATCAGAAACCTTTGGCTTGCGCAGCCATGATTCCACCAGGCCGGTGACCATACCCGCTGCAACAGCCGGGTTCAGCGAGGTTAACGGGGCGGCGACCATGGCGCTTAAGATCGTCAGCGGATGACCACGTGCGATCAATGCACCGAGTGCCGCCAGACCGCCATTGATAACCACCCACAGGGTGACCAGTTGCCAGCCGAGTTCCGGGCTGCGTGAAAAACCGATCCAGAAACCGGTTAAAACCAGTGCAGCAATCGCCCAGGGAACAAACTTGATCCAACGCTTGGGTGGCGGCAGTTGAGACAGGCTTTCGACCTCGGTCTGTGGATCTTCCTGGTCGGTGGCAAGGTATTTTGCCAGGCCCTCCAGGTGACCGGCACCGATCACGACCAGGATGCGTTTGCCGGCATTGTCCTTGTTTTCCTGGCGCAGACGTGCCGCCATAAAACGGTCACGTTCTGCAATCAGGGCCCCATACAACTCAGGCGACTTCTCGGCGAACTCGGTGAAGGTCGACTCGAGAATATCGCCTTCCTTGAGTTTTTCAATTTGCTCTTCATCAATCTCTTCAGAACTGACGGAACTCATGATCAGACCCGTAGTCAGCATAAAGCGTTTGTACCACGGTACCGCCCGATAACTGCGTTTCAGGGTAGTTGCCAGGTCACGGTCAATGAGTTGCAATGGTATGTCGTGGGCGATGGCCGCATCGGCAGCGGCCTTGAGTTCGGCGCCGGGTTCGATACCGAATTGATCGGCAATACGGCGCTGGTAGGCACCCAGGGCCAGGTTGGCCATGACCAGACCCGCTTTTTTCTCGCGAATAATGCGATACAGGTCCATGTCCTTCCACTGTTGTTGCTTGGTAAGGGCCTGGTGGCGCGCCGGACAGAGTTCTGCGGCAATGGCATCGTAATTACCGCTGCCAGCCATTTCAGTAACCGCGGTTACGCTGGCGGGTGAGACATGGGCTGTACCCAGCAACACGTAGTGCACACCGTCGCGGGTGATTTCCCTTGTTGGCTGTTCAGCAGGTGAATAGTCCGGGGTCACCGTGTCCGGTGTTAATGAAGCTTCTGATTCAGGCATTGGGCTATGAGAGCCTTCACCGAGGCTCTGTTATTTTTGAAAGGGCGCAAGGATAACGCAGAAGCGGAGCCCTTGCCTATTTTTCTATGACTGCCCCCGGGTGCAATACGCTGAACAACACCAGGTCATATTCGAAATAAACACTGTAGGTGTCGTATTTCCAGCTTGAAATCGGTGGATCACCGACTGCAGAGGTCTTTTCAACCGGTGTTCCGAATTTTGCTTCGACGGATGCTTTGTCCAGCCCGTTTTTCGGTAACGCCATGCGTTCCGACTGGCGCACCTCTTCAATTATCAATACATCAGCGCAAACTGCTTGAAATGCTACAGTCAGGATAAAAACCAGAACGATCCTTGCCATCGTCTTCCTCCAACGTGATTTATTGTTTGTCCTTGCCCAGAATACCATAAAACTTATTAATCGCTTAAAGGTTAAATTGCAACATTGGCATTGCTCGCGATTGACCCGGTACTATAGCCGTTCGCGGCACGTCACCTCCGGCGATTCAAAGCCGGTGTCCTGCTAAACGTTTTGCTCCAGTAAACGCAAATAGGACCGGTACCGCCAGTCCTGGATAAATCCATCTGCGACCGCCTGCTTGATTGCGCAACCCGGTTCTGATGCGTGCAGGCAATTATTAAAATGGCATTGGCCGAGCCACGGTTTAAATTCGATAAAGCCCACTGAGAGTTCGTCGTTTTCCAGTTTCCAGATACCGTATTCCCACACACCGGGTGAATCAATCAGGTAACCGCCATCGGTCAATTGATACAGGATGGTAGACGTGGTGGTATGGGTACCTTTTCCGGTGGCTTTTGACAGTTCACCTGTCTGGATTTGCAGGTCGGGTATCAGTTGATTAATCAGTGAAGATTTACCCACACCCGATTGGCCGACAAGGATACTGGTCCTGTCTTTGAGGATCGACTGCAGACCGGCTATACCCGGAGCGGTTTTACATGATGTGCGTATGACGGTGTAGCCCAGGGCCTCATAGTCCGGCATATGGGCCAGAACCTGCACGCCGTTGGCCGTTTCACCCGGCGCCACTTGCAGATCGGTCTTGTTGTAAACGATAACCGGTTCAATCCCGAGGCTATGCACGGCCAGCAGGTAGCGCTCCATCAGGTCACGTGAGGGCAGGGGGCGTGTTGCAACAACGATGAGAACCTGGTCGAGGTTGGCGGCAATAATATGTCTGCGTTGACGATCATCTGTCCTGACAAATTCGTTTTTACGGGGCAGTACACGTTCAACCACCAACGAGGCCTCATCCGCCCGCGCAACAAGGACCCGGTCACCACAATAGGGTCTTCCGACATTTCGCCTGTACTTGCAACGCTTACGTTCACCGTCATCTAAAAGGACGACACCCTGGCCACCGTAGGACACCAGTACCAGGGCTTCAGCGCGGGCTTCGCTTGTCACGTTCGGGCTTTAAGCTTCTGCATACGCCTATTGTACCTGTCAATGGCAAATTGAACATGGCGCGAAGTGGCGTTGGTCGGTATAGTTCGCAAAACCAATGAAAAAGATGCTATGACCGCTGAGACACAGACAAGACTGATTTGGATTGACCTGGAAATGACCGGGTTGGATACCATTAACGATACCATTCTCGAGATTGCCACCGTTGTCACCGATGCTGACCTGAATGTCCTGGCTAACGGTCCTGTCTGTGCGATCCGTCACGATGATGACGTTTTGAAAGCGATGGACGATTGGAATCGCAGCCATCATACGGATTCAGGTCTTTGGCAGCGGGTCGTATTCAGTTCCTACTCCATATCTGCGGCGGAATCAGAGACGATTCTGTTTCTGAAAGAATGGGTCGAAAAGGGTGTATCACCGATGTGCGGTAATAGCATTTGTCAGGATCGCAGGTTCTTACATCGTTTAATGCCCGAACTGGAAAGCTGGTTTCATTACCGCAACCTCGATGTCAGTACCATCAAGATACTGGCCAACGAGTGGCTACCTGCCGAGCTACGGGAATACGACAAAGAAAATCGTCACGAAGCCCTTTCTGATATTCGGGAATCCATTGAAGAGTTGAAGTACTTCCGTCAGTTCATGGGTGAGTTTGCCAGCCAGGATAAATAAGTATCTCTGATTAATTCACCGAGTGAGTCCTGACGGCGTTTATCTCTACGCTGCCGACTATATCCTCCACCAATATCAAAGGCTGTTATACAAGTCACAATTGATCAGTCGGGAAGCCAAGGCCATGAAGTACCTTACTTCGGGACACGCCACGAGCACGTCCGTGTGGGCTCTGGCGCGACATGGCCCAGGCCACCCTCTCGACCGGTTCCCGGTCTCACCTTGTCCATGTCGCTCAAGGTCCCGAAGTAAGGTACTTCATACCCTAGGCTTTGTGCGAATGCATGGCTTATTGGTTTCTGATAGATGCACGTTGTTTGATATTGAGCTGGGGTGGGTATTGTCTTGCCAGGACCTTACGAGACAGGAGTCGAGTAAGAGCGCCACACGGACGTGCTTGAGCGAGTCCTGGCAAGACAATGCCCACCCCAGCGCCCCCACCATCAAACGTAAGTTGGACAAACCTTACTTTTGAGCGTCATATTCTTCAATCCAAGCTTCAACATGCGCCCGTAATTGCAGCAACGGAATCGTACCGTTCTCAAGTATCCTGTCATGAAAATCACGGATATCAAATTCGTCTCCCATGGCATTTTCCGCCATTTTCCGCAGTGCCAGTATTTCAAGACCACCCGAATCATAAGCGGTCAACTGGCCGGGGAGAATGGCGATACGGTCGACCATCTCGTCACCCATGGATTCCGGAAAACGGCCGGACTCCATCATGAATTCAATGGCCTCTTCACGTGTCCAGCCAAACAGGTGAATACCGGGGTCGACAACCATGCCCCGTGCTGGCCAGGCACGGCGTTTGATGGGACCGGTGGTTGTGGTGTACAAGCCCATTTCCTCGGCCAGTGCTTCCGAGTAGCGCGCCCAGCCTTCTCCCGGGCCTGAGAACCAGATGATCTGCGTGATCGGATGCAAGCCTTCGACGGACTGGCCGACAGCCACCTGTAAATGGTGACCGGGCCAGGCTTCGTGAAAGGCAACGGTTTCAGCATTGCCACGTGACTGCTCTTCTGGCTCATACAGCGGGATTCTGTATTCCCCCGGACGATCCTCATTGCCTGGTCGATAGTGTGCGGACATTCCGGTGCCCTCTTCATGTTCTTCGAATGGCACGACCTCAACGGCGCGCGCAGGCATATTGCCGACCCACAGAGGCATTTCCGATTGCGCCCGTTGAACCATGTCGCGGGAAAACTGCAACAACTCATCTGCATCGGAAAACCTGTCAGAGGGATCTGCTTTTGCCTTATCCAGGATAGCCTTGAAGTCATCGAGGCCATAGGCCGCTAGCCCCAATTCAACGACCTTGGCTTTGTTGGCGGCAACGGTGGCCTGCCCGAGCTCAAAGACTTCCTTGCCGCTGCGTGTCAGCGTTGTGTAGGCCTGCAATGAAGCCTCATAACAGGCCAGACCATCAGGATTGGCTGTTACTGTGAGTTCCTCCCGTGCTCGCGACATATAGATGCCAGCGAGGAAGTCACGATATTTTTGTAAGGCCGGGTAAATCTGGTTTGTCACTATTTCGGCCGTTGCAGCTGCAAACGCTTCATTTTCATCGCGAATTGCGGGTGAATAGAAAGGTGACTCCTCCAACTCCAGTGACAGTAGACCATCTACCTGATCGATCACCCGTTTTACGACTGATTTCGGTGCCGAATAGCCGAGTTCCATCCCATGCCCCAAATGCACAATTTCCTGGTCGATATACGCCGCCATTTTTGACCAGCGAGTTAAAGACTGCTCTCTCAGCTCAGCCGTGCCAACTGGTTGCAACTGCGCAATCCGCGAGTAACCGGAGTGCCAGCCACCCATCTGGTTCACATTCCACAGATCGGTTCGGCAAATGCGCAGGGCTACAGAGGCGCGGAGTTCCTGCAAGAGATATGCATGTGTGATCCATTCACTGCGGCCTCTGAGCGTGCTGACATCAATGCTCTCGAGCTCTTCGAGCATCTCGTCTTCCAATGTTTGAAGCGCCTGTCTGGCGGACAGACGGTTGTCTTCCATTCCGTCATGGCGGGGTAGTTCTATACCTGAAAAATAGGCAACCTCGGGAGTTTCCTTTAGCGTCACAGCATAATAATGATCAGCAAGCGTATTGATTGAACTCGCAGCTTCAACGGCGGGATCAGGCGCTGCCGGCTCTGCAATTGATTCAGTGGCAGGTGTGCTTTCCTGTTTGCAGGCAGAAAGTAAAACGATACTGGTGGTGAATAAAAACACTTGCAGGGGCCGGGATGTTGTTTTCATGAGGTTTCCAGTTTTGCTATTGGTTTGAAGACTCAACAGACACATGATGACAAATGATTGAAGGATATTAGCCCTTTTAGATGTGCTTGACGAACCCCCATTGAAATGCTGACAAACGGCTTTGCGAATTTCCCTTTTCGAGATCGGACTCACTGGTATCATGACGCAACTTTATCTTAGTAAGGAAACATTCAAATGCGCCGGGTCCAAATTTACAGCTTGTCTCTCCTATGTTCGGCTCTGACAGTAGTTTCTGTCAGTACCTTCGCCTCGCCAACACTGGATGCCAATGAGTCTGCTATCGTCACCTGGAGTGAAAGCCACACCGAGGATGCGATAGACCTGTTAGAGAAACTGGTCAATATCAACAGCGGCAGTCTAAACCAGCAGGGTGTTAAAGAGGTTGGTGCGGTATTGCGTGCGGAACTGGACGGGCTTGGCTTTGAGACACGATGGGTCGACATGCCCGAGGAAATGCAGCGTGCCGGCCACTTGTTTGGAGAACATGCCGGTACCCGTGGCAAGAAATTGCTGCTGATAGGCCACCTCGATACCGTGTTTGAGCCGGATGATGCTTTTCAGACTTTTGCACGCGATGGCTCAAAAGCAACCGGACCGGGGATCGAAGACATGAAGTCCGGTGATGTCATTATTATTTACGCACTCAAGGCTTTGCAGGCCGCGGGTGTTCTCGATGGCTCGCAGATCATGGTTGCTTTTACCGGGGACGAGGAATCTACCGGAAAACCATTGAGCATTTCCAGAAAGGACTTGATCGAGGCGGGTCAGTGGGCTGATGTTGCACTCGGTTTCGAGGCGGGTATCGACAGTGACGGCAGGGAGTGGGCGACCATCGCACGGCGCAGTTCGAGCAACTGGTGCCTTGAGGTCACGGGCAAACAGGCTCATTCGGCCGGAATCTTCAACGATAGAACAGGTGCCGGGGCGATATTTGAAGCCGCCAGGATACTCAATGGGTTTTACGAAGAGATCAGGGGTGAGGAGTACCTGACTTTCAACGCGGGAACCATCATGGGCGGTACCGAGGTCAGTGGTGATTGTAATACACCCGAAGGCCGGGTTTTCGGCAAGACCAATGTTGTTCCCAACCGTGTTGTTGTTCGTGGTGGTATGCGTACCATTTCACAGGAACAAATGGACAGGGCCCGTGAAGCGATGCGCGGCGTGGTTGCACGCAGCCTGCCGGTAACAGAGGCCTCCATCAGTTTTATCGACAGTTATCCACCGATGGCACCAACCGAGGGTAATAAAAAGCTGAGTGATATGCTTTCTCAAATAAATCAGGACCTGGGGCGTCAGGCCATGCCCATACTCGACGCGGCAAGACGTGGTGCGGCGGACATTTCTTTCGTGGCGCCTTACACCGATGGCCTCGCGGGTATGGGTGCCTATGGCAAGGGCGGGCATACACCGCATGAATCACTGGACCTGAATTCAATACCCATTGCAATCCAACGGGCAGCTATCCTGATCTATCGACTCAGCCGTCAGGAATAATCTACCCGGGTTCGGGCGCGGATAGTTCGCGGGCCGGTGCAATAAGTGCAACGGGATTTTATTACTTAATTAACGACCCCAACACACCACGTAAAATCTTCCGGCCTGAGGCACCACCTATGGCTGTCCCAAAGCTACGGGCCATACTCTTGAAAAAAGCCTCGGTCGCACCCTGGCGCTTACTCGCGCGCGGCTTCGGTTTACTGGCCTGT
>Ga0316201_10000324_pt1 | contig 25784 bp, 18 predicted proteins | sample CS6wburrow_MG_FD_204516 | JGI IMG/M metagenome (GOLD analysis project Ga0316201, IMG submission 204516) | Coastal sediment microbial communities from Delaware Bay, Delaware, United States - CS-6 worm burrow | ecosystem: Environmental > Aquatic > Marine > Coastal > Sediment | place: USA... | reverse complement strand
AAATACGTCGAGATCTACGCGGGCTACCAGGAGGCCCTCGTCAAGTGCAACGCCCTCGATTTCGACGACCTGATCCTGCGCACGGTCCACCTCCTGGAACAGGCGCCCGCGGTGCGCGAGAAGTACGCCCGCAAGTTCCGGCACGTCCTGGTGGACGAGTTCCAGGACACGAACCCCCTGCAGCTGGTTCTGGTGAAGCTGCTCACCAGTGGTCACGGCAATCTCTTCGTGGTCGGGGACGACGACCAGTCGATCTACTCCTGGCGCGGCGCGCGCGTGGAGAACATGCTGCAGTTCGACGAGTATTTTCCCGGTGCGGTCACGTTCCGTCTCGAGCAGAACTACCGCAGCAGCGGGAACATCCTCAAGGCGGCCAACGGCGTCATCGCCCACAACAAGCAGCGCAAGGGCAAGAACCTGTGGACCAGCGACGGCGACGGCGACACCCTTGTCGAGGAGGAGTTCTTCGACGACGAGGACGAGGCCGCGCGGTTGGTGGATATCGTCCGGGCCGAGATCGCCGGGGGCATGAGCCGCGGCGATATCACCGTTCTTTACCGCACGAACGCGCAGTCGCGCGTGCTCGAGGACGCCCTGCGGCGAGCCTCGCTCCCGTACCAGATCGTGGGCAGTCTGCACTTCTACGACCGCAAGGAAGTGCGCGACCTGATGGCCTACCTGAAGATGATCGCCAACCCGGCGGATCAGATTTCGATCCAGCGCGTCATCAACGTACCCAAGCGCAAGATCGGCAACACCACCTTGAAGCGCCTGGTTTCACTGGCGGCGGGCCGCGACCTGACCCTGGGCCAGGCGGCCGCCGAAACGGGAGTCCTGGAGACGGAGATCGCGCCGGCGGCCTGCGCCCGGGTGCGGGCCTTTTTCGACCTGGTCGCCCGCTGGCGGGTGATGGCCAACGAGGTCGCTCCGGTCCACGAGATCCTCCGGGCGGTGAGCCGTGATATCGGTTTCGAGAGCCATCTCGAGCTGGACGATCCGGAGACGGCCGGTTCCCGCAACGAAAACGTGGCCGAACTCGTGAACGCCGCCGCGAGCTTCGACGAGAGTTCCGGCGGCGGCACCCTCGTGCAGTTCCTCGAACAGATCGCCTTGGTCTCCGATCCGGACACGATCGTGGACGGGGAGGGAGCCGTGCGGCTGATGACCATCCACACGGCCAAGGGCCTGGAATTCCCGGTGGTCGTGGTCACCGGCTGTGAGGACGACATCCTGCCGCACATCAACAGCGCCGAGGACGAACTGGGCCTGGAGGAGGAGCGTCGGTTGTTCTACGTGGCGCTGACCAGAGCCGAGCGGCGGGTCTACCTGCTGCACGCCGCCCGTCGCCGTCGTTTCGGTTCCTACCAGGAAAGCCTGCCGTCCCGTTTTCTGGTCGAGGTCCCGGATGAGCTGATCGAACGCCGGAAGCTGGACACCGCCTATGATACCCGCCCCGCGGTCGGCAGGACGCTGTTTGGCGGGACCGGAGGTGCCGGCGGTTCGGTTGCCCGCAGCCGACGGGCCGGCTCCGGCAGTGGCGCCTGGCGAAGTTCGACCGGGAACTCGCCCACGACGCCCGTTCGGCCCGAAGAATGGGGTCGACGGCGCGGCGGTCGGAAAGCCGGTGCGGATACGGGCTGGGAGGCGGACATCGTCCAGGACGGGCCGGACACGTCCGGCGGCAGCGCGGCCTACTACGAAGGGCAGACCGTGTCGCACGGGATCTTCGGCACCGGCACCGTGAGCCGGGTGGAGGGTTTCGGCGACGACATGATGGTGACGGTGGATTTCGATTCCGCCGGGCGCAAACACATCAATCCCCGCTTCGCCCCGCTGGTGGCCGTGGACCAGCCCGGCGGGCCTACTTGAGCAGCGTGATCCGGCGGATCGCGCGCTGGCCGGCGGCTTCGAACGCCAGCCAGTAGGCGCCGGCGGCGGGCAGCCTGCCGGAACCCCTTCCCGGGACGAGCTGCCAGGTGTGGCCGACGGTTTCCGGCTGGTCCGGTGATCCGGTGGGCCCGAGCCGGCCCAGTTCGTCTTTCATGATCATCCGACCTCTTATATCGTACATTTTTACAGTAACTTGGGATTCTGATATCAAGTAGATCGAGAACTCGGCGCCCGCCGTCCTGACGGGGTTGGGGCGCGGTGTGCTCACCTGGATAGCCGGCCGCCGGACCGGTCCGGACCGCATCAGAACAAGGTTGTCGGGATCGATGGAAACCGAATCGACCGGGCAGTCCAGCCGCCACAGGTGGTTGTGGTGGCGTCCGGTCACGATCACCGTGGAGTTCACGTCCCCGCAGGCGGCATGGACGGTCACCGGAATGGCCAGTTCGAAAACCGGGCTCTGGTTCTGGTGGAAGCTGGCCAGAACCATGCCGGGATCGTTGCCGTCGGGGTCGACCGCCGCGGTGGCCGTGACGACCGGGACGGTTGCCGTCTCCAGCCAGGGGGTGAAAAAACCGCCCAGGTCGCGGCCGGCAGCCGCTTCGGCGGCCGCGATCATGTCCGCGGTGGTCACCTGGCCGTACATCAGCTCCGGAGCGGAGGCATAGGCGCCGAGAAAATCGAAGAAGGCCGCGTCGCCGATCAGCATCCTGAGCATGTGGAGGACCCAGGCGCCCTTGTCGTAGATCATCTCGTTGGGCAGGATCGGCGCCGGGTCGCTGAGGAGACCGTCGCCGAGAAAATAGTCGGGGTGACGCTCGGGACCGATGAACTGCAGGAACTCGATGTAGGCAGCGGTCCCCTGGGACTCCTCGAGCCAGAGGGCCTCGGCGTAGCGGGCAAAGCCTTCGTTGAGCCAGATGTCGGACCACCGGCTGGGGGTCAGGCTGTCACCGAACCACTGGTGGGCCAGCTCGTGCACCACGAGGGTCTGGTGATAGCGGTCGCCCGTGAACATGAACGGCGGCAGGCTCGTGGCCGTCTGGTGCTCCATGGCTCCGCCCCACTTGATCTCGGCCTGGGCGTACTTCTCCCCGCTGAAGGGGTAGGGCCCGGCCAGGCGGGTCATGAAGTCCATCATGGCGCAGGTCAGGTCCAGGTCGATCTCGGCGTTGGCGCGCTCCCGCGGGAACACGTGGAATTCCAGGGGCACCGTTCCGCCCCCGCTGACGGCGCAGGACTCGCTCCAGGACGAGTAGTTGGTGGCGGCGACCGAAACCAGGTAGGTGGCCACCGGGTAGGCTTCGCGCCAGGCGAACCGGCGCAGGCCCGGCGCCGGGGTGTCCTCCCACAACAGGGTCCCGTTGGATATCGCGGTCAGGGAGTCGGGGACCGTGACGGTCATGCTGACTTGAGCCTTGTCGCCGGGATGATCCTTGCACGGCCACCAGGAATGGGCGGACCAGGGCTGACTCATGTTGGCGATGATGGGCGTCAGGAAACCCGGCGCACCGGGCGGGCCCGAATCGTGGGAGCGGAACATCAGGCCGGTCAGGAAGCTGCCGTGGCGGGGGGGCTGGCCGTCCCAGCTGACGGTCAGGGTTTCGGGCCTGTCGCTGGCCAGCGGCTCCGGCAGCAGGACAACCAGGCTGTCGCCGGCGTGCACGAAGCCCAGGTTGCGTCCCTGTGAGCTGACCGCGGTGCAGGTCAAGGCCGAGACCAGGTCGAGACGGACCCGGGTCAGCCCCTCGCGCAGCGCCGTCAGCGCCACGTCGACCTGACCGTCGATGGTCCGGGTCGTCGGATCCAGGGTGATCTCCAGGTCATAGGCCAGGACGTCGTAGCCCCGATCGTCGGCCGGAGGCGGGGGGAAGTCGTCGGCCTTCGTGAAAGGCCCGCCATCGTCGGCGCGCATCCCGGCCGGGAGGCGGCACTTGGCCGGGGCGGGCGGATAGCCGGCGGTCGCCGGCCCGGTGACCGCCAGGGTCACCGCGGTCACCAGTATCAGCGCCAGCCTGAGACGTCGGTTGATCATTCCCGGTCGCGGCCGCAATTCCAACACGTTTCGAAATTCCCGGGAATGTCGGTGGCGCAGTCCGGGCAGATCCAGTCCGCCGCGGCGGTGGCCAGCGAGCTGTCCTGGAGGATTTCCCGCGCCTTGTCCGACTCCTGATCCGGGACGAACAGCTTGACGCCCTGCTGGAGATCCAGGTGCGGGCGCATGCCGCCGCAGTTGTCCTTGGTCAGGACCACCACGACACCGAGGGCCTCGAGCCGGCTCTTGGCGATCTCGGCTTCGATCTCGCTGGTGTAGGTGGCGATGCGCGTCATTCCGTCGAGCATGGGATTTTCCTTCCTGTGGCAGGCCTGCCGCCCTCACTCATTATAAGTCTACCACGGACAACCGCTGGCGCAAATGGGTCCGCGGCCGGCCGGTGCGGGCTTGCGGATCGCTGCGATCAACGCGACAATGGGACGGTTGCACGACACACGGTTCCGTCCGCGGAATCTTCCCTTACCCGGAGGTAGTCCCTTGAGCCGACGCGATCCCCATTCCTATGCCGACCTGGACCAGGGACGGGTCTCCAGCATGGACCTGGACCTGAACGTGGATTTTGCCACGCGACGCCTTGAAGGTACCGCCACCCTCAAGCTGGCCGCCGCGACCGGTGGCCCCCTGGACCTGGACACGCGGGACCTGGAGATCCGCGGCGTGACCGCGGCCGGGAAAGAGGTGCCGTTCACCCTGGCGGACAAGGATGACATCATCGGCTCGCGGCTGACGGTGGAACTGCCGGCCGGCACGACCGCATTCCGGATCGACTACGCGACCAGTCCGGCGGCCAGTGCCCTCCAGTGGCTCGAGCCCGCGCAGACCGATGGCGGCAAGCTGCCCTATCTGTTCAGCCAGTGCCAGGCGATTCACGCCCGCAGCGTCATCCCCTGCCAGGACTCGCCCCTGGCGCGGTTCACGTTCCAGGCCCGGATGACGGTCCCGGAGGACCTGACGGTGGTCATGGCCGCCGCACCCGGGGAAGCCGGGCCCGGCGCCGCACCCGGCACCCGCAGCTTCAGCTTCGAGATGCCGCAGTCGATTCCGCCGTACCTGTTCGCGTTCGCGGTGGGCAACATCGTCTCGCAGGACCTCGGTCCCCGCTCGCGGGTCTACACCGAGCCGGAGACCCTCAAAAAGTCGGCCTGGGAATTCGCCGACGTGGACAAGATGCTGCTGGCGGCCGAGGAAGTGTTCGGGCCCTACCTGTGGGACCGGTTCGATTTCCTGGTCATGCCCGGTTCCTTCCCCTACGGCGGCATGGAGAATCCGCGGCTGACCTTCCTGACCCCGACCCTGCTGGCCGGTGATCGTTCCCTGGTCAACGTGCTGGCGCACGAGCTGGCCCACAGCTGGACGGGCAACCTGGTCACCAACGCGACCATGGACGACTTCTGGCTCAACGAGGGTTTCACCGTGTGGGCGGAGCGCCGCATCCTCGAGAATCTCGACGGGGTGGAGGCCAAGTCGCTGGCTTCGGCGATCGGCCGCAACGGCCTGATGGAGGCCATGAATTCCTTCGGCATGGACTCGCCCTTCACCCGGCTGCAGACCGACAGCAAGGGGACCGACCCGGACGAGTTCTATTCGCTGGTGCCGTACGAAAAAGGCTATCTGTTCGTATCCCTGCTCGAGCAGGCCGCCGGTCGGGAAAAGTTCGACGCCTTCATCAAGAACTATATCCAGCATTTCAGCTTCACCTCGATCACCACGGCGCAGTTCGAGGCCTTCCTCGAACAGGAGCTGCCGGGCGTCGCCGCCCAGGTGGATGCCCAGCAGTGGATCCATCGGGCCGGGCTGCCGGACAACGCGCCGGAGTTCGAATCGGAGCGGCTGGCCATGCTGGAAAACCTGGCCAAGGGCTGGTCCGACGGGGTCCGTCCGGAGGTGGCGGCGGCCAAGGCCTGGAGCGCCGAGGACTGGCAGATCTTCCTGCAGGCCCTGCCGCGCGTCCTGCCCGCAGACGAGTGCCGCTGGCTGGACGAGAATTTCGATCTCACCAGCCAGGGCAACTCCGAGATCCTGTGCAACTGGCTGATCATCGCCGCGGGCAGCGGATACGAGCCTCCGCTCGACCGTACCCGGCAATTCCTGGCCGAAGTGGGTCGCATGAAGTACCTCAAACCGCTGTACACGACCCTGCATGCGACGGCCAAGACACGGGATCTGGCCAAGGAGATCTTCGCGGCCAACGCGGACGGGTACCACCCCATCGCGCGGGGTGGCGTCGAAAGAATCCTGGCCGGTTGATCGCCGGTACCGGTGACGGGCAACGGGGCGGCCGCGATGGCCGTCCCGTTCGTATCCGCCGCTTGGTCTCCGAAATTTGATTGCGCCCGGCCGCGCGTCCTGTTCTGATGACACCTGTCACGGGAACCAAAGGTACCGCCGGGCGGCAAGGAGGATTGCCATGGCAAGGATCTACCAGCACTCCAGAAACAAGCTGGCCCAGGCGCCGGGGGCGGCGCAGTTCGCGGGGGTCAGGAAGGTGGACACGCCGCGCCTGACCTACATGGACTATTCCGTCGACCACCTGGACGAGAACGCCGACGCGCAGCTCGCCGATTGTCTTCCCCTGCGGGAACGCGCCTCGACGTCCTGGATCAACCTCTACGGTCTGCACGACCCGGAGCTGGTCGTACAGATCAGCGATTTGCTCGACGTCCATCCCCTGGTGCGCGAGGACATCCTGCACACCAACCAGCGGCCCAAGCTGGAAGACTTCGAATCCTATCTGTACATCGTCTGCCGCATGGTGAGCTGGAACGAGGAGGAGTCGAGGATCGAATCCGAACAGCTCAGCCTGATCCTGGGCTCCGCCGGCGTGATTTCGTTCCAGGAACGACCCGGCGACGTCTTCGGCAACGTCCGGGAACGCGTGCGCAAAGGCAAGGGACGCATCCGCGGCGCCGGACCGGGCTATCTCTGCTACGCCCTGATGGACGCCGTCGTGGACAATTACTTCCTGGTCATGGAACACTTCAGCGAGCAGATCGAGGTCATCGAGGAACAGCTGCTGGAGAATCCGGAACCGGAACACCTGCAGCGGATCCACGAACTCAAGCGCGAGCTGATCCTGGCCCGCCGCTCGATCCTGCCGTTGCGGGAGGTCATCCGCAGCCTGGTCGCCACCGAGTCTCCGCTCGTGGACAAGCAGACCGAGTTGTTCCTGCGGGATGTCCTGGACCACACGATCCAGGTGGCCGATACGGTCGATTCCTTCCGTGACCTCCTGTCGGGACTGCAGGACCTGTACCTGTCGAGCATCAGCAACAAGATGAACGAGGTGATGAAGGTCCTGACCATCGCCGCGACCATCTTCGTGCCCCTGACGTTCGTCGCCGGGATCTACGGCATGAACTTCGAATTCATGCCCGAGCTGAAATGGAAGTGGGCCTATCCGGTCTTCTGGGTCTTCATCCTGACCTGCTTCGTTTCCATGATTGCTTTCTTCCGGCGCCGCAAGTGGCTCTAGCGTGGGTCGCTCCGGCCGTCAAACAGCGACTTCCTTCCCCTCCGCCTGGGACCGGTAACAGGCGTCGACCATCCGCAGGGTCGCCAGGCCGTCGGTGACCGTCACCGGCGGCGCCTGTCCAGCGCGGACGGACTCCAGCCAGGCGCCCAGCAGCGGCGGCAGCGTGGGGGCCGCCGCCGGCACCTCCCAGCGTTCCTCATCGCCGCCGGTACGCAGGAGCACGCCGCCGCGCAGGTAATCGGCGTGGATCTGCCCGTCCTCGCCGACAGCTTCGAACCATCCGGCCCGACTGTCGGTGTACTTGCTGACTTCCAGACTGGCCCGGCAGCCGTCGGACATGACTGCGCGCGCGAGGAAGAGATCTTCGACCACCGGGTTGAGGATACTGTCGTGCCGGGAGTCAACCCGCACGAACTCCGCACCGGTCAGCCAGCGGCACATGTCGAAGAGGTGGACTCCCGTCAGCAGGACCGAACCGCCGACCGTCGCGGCGGGATCGCGCTGCCAGGCGAGGCTCGTCGGCGCCAGCCGCTGCGCACCGCGCACCAGATGCACCCGCCCCAGCCGGGACCACAATTCCTTGACCTTGAGCAGCACCGGGTTCCAGCGCAGGGCCTGTCCGACCATCAGCGTCGCGGGGCCGTCCGCGGCCAGGCCGGCGAGCTGCTGCGCTTCGGCCAGGGTTCCGGTCATGGGTTTTTCGAGGAGGAGCGGTTTGCCGGCGGCCAGCACCTCACCGGCCAGCGGGAAGTGCGAGGACGGGGGCGTGCAGACCACGACCCCGTCAACGGCGGGATCCGCGATCAGGGCCTCCGGTTCCCGGTGGTAACGGCAGCCCAGGGACGCGGCCAGGGCCTGGCCGGGATCCGGGCTGCGGCGGCAGACCGCGGCCAGCGCCATACCGGGCACGTCGTTGGTGGCATGCCGGGCGTAGCGCGTGCCGTGGGCGCCGGCGCCGATGATGCCGATCCTGAAGGTCATGGCGGGTCCGTTTCTGGCTGGGGGAAACGGCCGGCGGGGCGCTGAGGCACCGCCGGCCGCAATTTGTTCTGCCTTCCGGATTGGATTCTATCATGCGCCAAGGAAAATTGTCGAAGGGCGCGGGGTTCTGCCTCGTGCTGGCGATCGGGACCGTGCTGACCGCTACCGGGGCCGCCGCCCTGGAGGACGAGATCATCCTCATCAGCGAGGTGATGGCCGACCCGGCCATCGATTGGGACGGCGACGGCACGGTCGACGCCAAGGGGGACGAGTGGATCGAGGTGATGAACGTCGCGGACGTGCCGGTCGACATCGGGCAGTGGTGGCTGCGGGACATCGCCTCGGAGATTCCCGATCTGCAACTTTCCGGTGTGCTGGACCCGGGCGAGGCGATGGTGTTCTTCGGTTCGGACGCCATGGCCTGGCAGCAGTCACAGGGTCTGACCGCCGCGGGATTCGGTCTGAACAACACCGGCGACTTCGTGCAGCTGCTGCGTTCGGTACCGGATATCGGCGCGGGCGACCTGGAACTCATGTACGCCATCAGCTACGACGACCACGAAGCCGAAGACGACCGGTCCTGCGGCTGGAACGAGGACTTCACCGACTGGGTGCTCTTCGACGGCCTCAATCCCTACGGCGGCACGCGCGATCCCGGACCCACGGGCTGTCTGCCCTCCCCGGGTGATCCCAACCATTGCGGGGGTCAAGTGACCGTCGAGACCAGCTCCTTCGGCCGGGTCAAGACCCTCTTCCGCTGACGGTACTGGCTCCAGCCGCTCCGCACGGGGGCGGCCGTCCGGGCGGACCGGGAATGGAGGCCCGGTCCGTCTTGTTTTGCGGAGTCCGCAACCCCTCGTATCAAACCCGCTTTTGCCCGTAAAGAGGGCATCATCGCTTGATTTACCTTTAACTGGAGACGTTGTTAAAGTATTATCCGAGTTGGCCGTCGATCACCTGCGCCCGGGTGTCCAGGGCCGTGTCGTTACCACCGGGAGTGAAGATGCAGCTGAACGAAAACCACAAGATGATCCGGCAGATGGCCCGTGATTTCGCCCGCAGTCGGCTGGCGCCGATCGCCCAGGAAATCGACCGTACGGGGGCCTTCCCCGAGGCGACCGTCAAGGAGATGGGTGCGCTGGGCTTTCTGGGGCTGGCCGTTCCCGAAGCCTACGGTGGCGTGGGCGCCGACATGACCAGCTACGCCCTGGTGGTCGAAGAAATCGCCAAGGTCTGCGGCAGCCATGGACTGACCGTGGCGGCCCACAACAGTCTGGGCTGCTGGCCGATCGCCAACCTGGGCACCGAGAAGCAGAAACAGGAATATTTGCCGCAGGCGGCCACAGGTGAGTATCTGCTGTCTTTCGGTCTGACCGAGGCCGAAGCCGGCAGTGATGCCGGCGGGACGCGCACCACGGCCGTCAGGGACGGCGACGAATGGGTCCTCAACGGCACCAAGATGTGGATCACGAACAGCCATTACGCCGGGGCCCTGATCATCACCGCCAAGACCGACCTGGAGGCCGAGGGCAGCCGCGGCATCAGCGCCTTCATCGTGCCGGTCGATACGCCGGGATTCACCGTCGAGAAGAAGGAAAACAAGCTGGGCATGCGGGCTTCGGACACCGCGCCCTTGACGCTGGAAGACGTCCGGATCCCGGCGGACGCCCTGCTGGGTGAGGAGAATGAAGGGTTCAAGTATTTCATGATGACCCTGGACGGGGGGCGCATTTCCATCGCCGCCCTGGCCCTGGGGTTGGCCGTGGGGGCGTACGATGTCGCCCGCAAGTATTCCAAGGAACGCGAGCAGTTCGGCCGCCCGATCTGCAGCTTCCAGGCGATCGAGTTCATGATCGCCGACATGGCCGTCCAGATCGAGGCTTCCCGCCTGCTGACCTACGAGGCCTGCCGCCTGAAGGATGCCGGCGAACCGTTCGGCCAGACGGCGGCGATGGCCAAGCTGCACGCCAGCGAGACGGCCATGTTCGTCACCGACCGGGCGATCCAGATCCTCGGCGGGTACGGCTACACGACCGAGTACCCCGTCGAACGCATGTACCGCGACGCCAAACTCTGCACGATCGGCGAAGGGACCAGCGAGATCCAACGCATGGTCATCGGCCGGCACGAACTGGCTGATTGAAAAGGAGTCCAGCAATGAGCAAACGATCCGTCATCTGCGCCGCCGTGCGCACGCCCATCGGCCGCTTCCAGGGCGGTCTGGCCGCCGTCCGCGCCCCGGAACTGGGCGCCGCCTGCATCAAGGCGATCCTGGCCGGGACCGGCCTGGATGCCGCCAAAATCCAGGAGGTGATCATGGGCAACGTTTGCCAGGCCGGCCTGCAGCAGAATCCGGCCCGTCAGGCTTCCATCTACGGCGGTGTGCCGACGAGCGTCAGCGCCATGACCATCAACAAGGTCTGCGGTTCGGGACTCAAAGCCGTGGCTCTGGCCGACCAGGCGATCCGCGCCGGTGACCGCGAGTGTGTCATCGCCGGCGGGTTCGAGAACATGAGCCAGATTCCCTACGCCCTGCTGAAGGCCCGCGACGGCCTGCGCCTGGGGGACGGCAAGGTCACCGACCTGCTGGTCCACGATGGTCTGTGGGATATCTACAACAACTACCACATGGGCATGACCGCCGAATGGGTGGTCGACACCTTTGCCGTCAGCCGCGAGGACCAGGACGCCTACGCGGCACGCAGTCACCAGCGGGCCGCCGCGGCCTGGGAGGCCGGTCGCTTCGACAAGGAAGTGATCCCGGTGGCGGTGCCCCAGCGCAAAGGCGACCCCGTGGTCGTGTCCCGGGACGAAGGACCGCGCGCCGACACCACGGCCGCGGGGCTGGCCAAACTGCGTCCGGCCTTCAAACGCGACGGCGGCACGGTGACCGCCGGCAACGCCTCGTCGATCAATGACGGCGGCGCCGCCCTCCTGATCTGCAGCGAGGAGTTCGCCCAGGCCAACGGCCTGACGGTTCGCGCCCACATCGACGGCGCCGGCACCGGGGCGGTCGAACCCAACGAGGTCATGATGGCGCCCGTGCGCAGCGTACGGCTTCTCCTGGAGAAGATGGGCAAGAGCGTGGCCGATTTCGGGCTGTGGGAGCTGAACGAGGCTTTCGCTGCGCAGAGCGTGGCGGTCGTCCGCCAGCTGGAACTGGATGAGGACAGAGTGAACGTCAACGGCGGCGGCGTCAGCCTCGGCCATCCCATCGGCTGTTCCGGCGCCCGGATCCTGGTCACCCTGCTGCACGCGATGGAGGACCGTGACGAGAAGACCGGCATCGCGAGCCTGTGTCTGGGCGGCGGCGACGCGGTGACGATGGCCATTTCACGCGCCTGATAATCCGGGGGACCGGGAAAGGACATGATCATGAAAGTTTCGGTGATCGGCGGCGGGACCATGGGCAACGGTATCGCCCACGTGTTCGCCCAGTTCGGCAACGAGGTGACCCTGATCGACGTGAAGCAGGAATATCTGGACCGGGCCTACGGCACCATCGGCAAGAACCTGGACCGGATGGTCAAGAAGGAGAAGATCAGCGAGGCCGAGGCGAAAGCGACCCTGGCCCGCCTGGGAACGGCCACCGACCTGAAGGCGGCCGCCGACAGCCAGTTGGTGGTCGAAGCGGTGTTCGAAAACTTTGCCGTGAAGCAGGAGATCTTCGCCACCCTGGACGCGGTCTGCTCCCCGGAGACCATCCTCGGCAGCAACACCAGCAGCATCAGTCTGACCAAGATCGCCGGCACGACCGGTCGCGCCGACCGGGTCATCGGCATGCACTTCATGAACCCGGTGCCGATGATGAAACTGGTCGAGATCATCCGCGGCCAGGCCACCAGCGACGAGACGCTGGCCTTCACGGTCAAGGCCGCCGAGGATCTGGGCAAGGTTCCGGTCACCGTGCAGGATTATCCGGGTTTCATCGCCAACCGGCTACTGATGCCGATGATCAACGAAGCGGCCTATTGCCTGATGGAAGGGGTGGCCGAGCGCGAGGCCATCGATACGGTGATGAAGCTGGGCATGGCGCATCCGATGGGGCCGCTGACCCTGGCCGATTTCATCGGGCTGGACATCTGCCTGGACATCATGGAGGTCCTGTACGAAGGATTCGGCGACAGCAAGTACCGCCCGTGCCCGCTGCTGCGCCGCATGGTCGACGCCGGTTACCTTGGCCGCAAGAGCGGCAAGGGATTCTACGACTACGAGTGATCCGCTACCCGTTCAGAGGAGTGAGCCGTGCAGTTTGAGCTGAACGAACAACACCGGATGATCCGGGACATGGCCCGGGATTTCGCCACCCGGGAAATCGCACCCATCGCCGCGGAGATCGACGAGACCGAGACGTTCCCCGCCGAGGTGGTCAAGAAGATGGGCGAGCTGGGCTTCATGGGGATGAACGTGGCCGAGGCGTACGGCGGGGCCGGGCTCGATTCCCTGTGCTACGTGCTGGCGATGGAGGAGGTCAGCAAGGCGTGCGCCTCCTGCGGCGTGATCATGTCGGTCAACAACAGCCTGGTCTGCTGGCCGCTGGAAACCTACGCCGACGAGGAGCAGAAACAGAAATTCCTCGCGCCTTTGGCCCGCGGCGACAAGCTGGGGGCCTACTGCCTGAGCGAACCCGGCGCCGGCACCGATGCGGCGGCCCAGCGGACGACCGCCCGCAAGGACGGCGATGGCTGGATCGTCAACGGGATGAAGAACTGGATCACCAACGGCGCCAACGCCGACCTGTATCTGGTCTTCGCCCAGACGAATCCCGAGCTCAAACACAAGGGCATCCGGGCGTTCATCATCGAGAAGGAGGCCGAGGGTTTTTCGGTCATCCGCAAGGAAGAGAAGATGGGGATCCGCGCCTCGGACACGGCACAGCTCGCCTTCGATCAGGTCCGGGTTCCCGCCAGTCAAGTGATCGGGCCCGAGGGCACCGGCTTCAAGATCGCCATGAGCACGCTGGACGGCGGGCGGATCGGGATCGCCAGCCAGGCGCTGGGCATCAGCGCCGCGGCCTACGAAGCCGCCCTGGCCTATTCCAAGGAACGGGAGCAGTTCGGCCGTCCCATCAGCAGTTTCCAGGCCATCCAGTGGAAGATCGCCGACATGGCCACGCGGCTGGAGGCGGCGCGGCTGCTGACCTACCGGGCGGCCTGGGCCAAGGATCAGGGCGGACGGTACAGCGAAGAATCCGCCATGGCCAAGCTGTACGCCAGTGAAGCCAGCCACTTCATCACGAACGAGGCGGTCCAGATTTTCGGCGGCAACGGCTATTCCAAGGAATACCCCGTGGAACGCCATTTCCGGGACGCCAAGATCACCGAGATCTATGAGGGCACCAGTGAAGCCCAGCGGATGGTGATCAGCACGATGGAACTGAAGAAATAGGGCATTCACACCCTGGTATCCGGCCTCCTGTCGCAACGGCGACAGGAGGCTTTTTCTTGCAACCTGCCGCCCCGCATCTCGTTGCGGGGCTGTGACATAATTGTGAAATGACATTCAGTCTCAAAGTGTTAATTAATTAACTTTAGGTTGCACTGCGCACGACGAAACCCTAGGATTCGCTGCATGAGGTTCAAGTTTCACGATCAGGGACTCCAACCCAGAGGTTTCGAATTGCTGAAAAGATTCCTGAAATCCCCGCACGGCAACATGATAGCCGCCGCGGGGGTGTTGCTGTGGATCGGATTGGCCGTTTCGGTTCCCGCCGATTCCGCTACGGGCGACAACGGGCAGGGCGAAAGCCTGGCCTGTCTGGATTGCCACGAGGAGCAGAACGACAACTTGGCCGGCACTCTGCACATGGTCCTGCTCGAGGATTCCGATCAGACGGCGACCCGCCTGTTCTGCAGCGACTGCCACGGCAACGACAGCCGGCACTGGGAAGAGGATCCGTCGGAGTACCTGATGGCCAATCCCGACGGGATGACGGTGTCCGAGACCGCCGCGATCTGCAACCGCTGCCACCTGGGAGTCCACCAGGAAAACCAGCAGACGCTCAGTCCGCACGCGGCCGACGGTGTCGGCTGCACCGAGTGCCACCAGGTCCACGGCTCGGCCAACCGCGGGCTGTTGAAGCAGCGCGAGCCCGGCCTCTGCTACGGGTGCCATACGGGCGTGGAGGGCACCTTCGCCAAGCCCTTCCACCACCCGGCCAACGAGGGCATCATGGACTGCAGCGACTGCCACCTCGCCAAGGACGACGCCCTGGCCCCGCTGGCGACCCAGCACGGCAACGAGGCCTGCTACCGGTGCCACAACCAGTTCCAGGGGCCGTTCCCCTTCGAGCACCAGGCCACGGTGGACTACTCCACCCAGGAGGGCGGCTGCGTCACCTGCCACGATCCCCACGGGTCGTACCTGCCGCGCATGCTCAAACAGCCCTACGAGGCGCCTCATTTCCAGCTGTGCTCCCAGTGCCACGTGGTGCCCAGGCACAACTTCAACTCCCGGCACGGATCCGAGTTCGCCGGCGTGTCATGCTCCGAATGCCATGTGGACATCCACGGATCCTACACGAGCAGATTGTTCCTGACCCCCGCCCTCGAAGCCCAGGGTTGCTTCGTCGCGGGCTGTCACCAGCAGTAGAGGGGTGTGCGGAATGCAAAGGATTGCCAGAACTCTCGGGACGGCTTTGGTCCTTCTCGCTGTCGCGACTGCAGGCGCCCAGGCGGGCGACTTCAACGGCACCCTCAAGCTGGGGGTGATCACCAAGGACGAAACCGCGGGCGACCTGACGGCCATCCAGGAAACCTACAACATCTACGACGGGTTTTCGGTCTCCCAGGTCCGACTCAACGGTCGGTTGGGGCGCAAGCACTACTTCAACTTCGACCTGAACGAGATCAACCTCGACAGTCGCCGGGGTAGTTTCGCCTACACCGTACCGGATGTCGGGAAGCTGACGGCCAGGTACGACCGCTACCGTCAACTCTACGACATGGACGGTTCGACGACCTCCATGCGTGAGAACTGGCGCCTCGGCGGCGTGCTGACCCCGAGCAAGACTTTCCGCATCACCGGGGATTACAGCATCCAGAACAAGACCGGTGACAGGCTCGGTTATCCCTCCGGAACCGCTTCGTTCCTGGGCAGCCAGTACGATTACGACCTGCAGACCGGGAATTTCGAGGTCGAGGCCCGCCGCGGCAGCCGCGGACTCGCCGCCGGTTATCAGATGTCCCGTTTCCAGGACGGCAATCTGGACGTGGCCAAGCGCAAGGGTGACATCTTCTACCTGCGGGCCAACGGCTCGGACTATTTCTTTCCGACCAAGGTTTCCCATTTCCTGCGGGGGTCCTACGGCAAGCAGAAGCTGACCGAGGTGGACCTGGACTACCAGCTGGGCACCTTCCAGTATCTCGGGACCGTCCGTCCGTCGCGGGCCTTCCAGTTCCAGTACCGCCTGGACCTGAGCCGGGTCGACAACATGTCCACGGGCTTCAAGACCGACCTGGTCCGCAACGATTTCGACCTGACCTGGTACAACAAGATCGGCCGGCTGTTCGGCGGGTACGGCTACGTCACCAACGACGACGACGTGACTTTGACCAGCTACAACGTCTGGCGCGTCGGTGGAGCCGCGGCCTACGGCAAGTGGGTCAACCTGAAGCTCAGCTACGCCAGCAGCGAAAAAGAAGACCAGGCCAAGCAGACCCTGCTGAAGGACATCGAGTCCAGCCGCCTGCGGGCCAGCATCCACGCGCGGCCGTCGGATCCGCTGACGCTGGGCGTCTCGTACGTGGACCGGGTCCGTGAATTCCCGGTCATCCGGGTCAAGGCCACCGGCCAGCGTTACAGCGCCTACGGCCGCTATGCCGAACCGGGCCTGGGCGCCTTGAACGTCGACTATTCCTACGCCAACGAGGAGTACATCGACCGGGTGGCCGGCTTCGAGGCCGAGAACCACACCGTGACCGCCCGCCTGGATGTCGAACGCATCAAGGACCTGCGGCTGTCCGCAGGTGTGACCTATCTCGATATCGGCAAGGATCTGGACATCGAGAAGTCCATCCTGATGTTCGAGGGCAACTACACCTTCCTGAAGGACTACTTCGTCGAAGTGAAGTACAACGTCTACAACTACGACGACTATGTCCTGCTCGACCGCTACTACACGGCGAATGTTGTTTGGCTGAATGTTGGTTATAACCTTTCGATCGACTAGTCGACGCGGCTTCACGGCCCGTCACAAGGAGGAACAGAGATGACGGACGCTCGCAAATACATCATGATCGTGGTAGCCGTGGTGGCGATTCTGGCTCTGGCCGGTTGTTCCCGGGAAATCACGACCGTACAACAGGTCACTCCCTCGGCGTCGAGCTGCTTCGACTGCCACAGCGACCAGGACCCCTTCCTGGTCTCGATCAATTTCGCCTGGAGCAACTCCTGGCACGCCAGCGGCCGGGTCGTTGCGCGCAGCACGAGCGCCAGTTGTGCTCCCTGCCACTCGACCGAAGGCTTCATCCAGGTGGCCGCCGGGGAGGAAGTCGTGGGCGTGGACAACCCCACGGTCATCCACTGCTTCGCCTGCCATCAGCCGCACAGCGAGGGCGACTTCGGCCTCCGCAAGGACGACCCGACGGCCATCCAGGACGGCACGGTCTACGACATCGGCGCCGGCAATCTGTGTGTCAACTGCCACCAGGGCCGCCGCAACGTCAACGACTACGTGTTCGACGGCGTGACCCTCAGCCGCTACTTCGGCCCCCACCACGGGCCTCAGAGCGACATGCTGTTCGGCTCGAACGGCTACGAGTACGCCGGCTACACGTACACCGAGAAGCCGTTCCACCGCAGCCTGACCGAGGACGGCTGTGTGGATTGCCATCTGAAGTACTCGAACACCTACGCGGTTGGCGGGCACTCGTTCAACATGCGGTCCCAGGACGAGGAAGAGGGCGACGAGATCCTCAACCTCGGCTCCTGCACCGGTTGCCACGGTGAACTGGACGACTTCAACTACAACATGATCCAGACCGAAGTCGACAGCATGGCCACCCTGCTGAACGGCCTGCTGCAGACGGCCGGCCTGATGGACGCCACCGGGCACGCCCAGGGCGGCGTGACGACCTCCGCCGATTCGGCCGGCGCGGTCTACAACTACCTGGTTGTCCACGAGGACCGCAGTCTGGGAGTCCACAACTCGGATTACGCCAAGAGCCTGCTGGACTCCGCCATCAAGTTCATCAACGGCGAACTGGTGCCCGGCAAATAGGCCCCACAACCGGTTTGGCAAGGGCGGGCGGGACAGGTTCCCGCCCGCTTTTTTCGGGCCCATTGCGCCTCGTGGCCGTGGCGGAGTCTGTGCTATAATGCCGCCGCTCCCGGGGCGGGTCCCCGTCCATCCCTGCGCATCATATCCAGGAGTCGACCATGCCGCGTCTGCAGCCGAATATCCTGCCGCTGATGATCCTGTTGCTGATGATCCTGTTGCTGATCGTGTCGGCCACCGGTTGGTCGGACATCCCGGCCGCGCAGGCCGCACTGAACCGGGGCGTCAGCGGGATCTCCTTGGCCGAACTCTTCCCGGCGGCGGTCTTCGCTGCGGAGGTGCCGACGCAGGCCGCGGTGACCGGTGTCGGTCCCGGGGAGCGTCCGCTGCGCCCGGACGAGGTCGTGGCATATTTTTCCGCCCTGGCGGCGGCGTCACCCCGCGCCCGACTGCTGGAATTCGGCCGGACCCACGAAGGCCGCCCCCTGGTCTTGCTGGCCATCGCGGATGAGGCGACGATCGCGGATCTGCTTGCTTTTCGGGACGACCATGCGGCCCGGCTGGATCCGCGCCGGGGCGGTGCGAACAAGGCCGCCGCACTGAGCGGCCACAAGGCGGTGGCGTGGCTGGCATACGGGATTCACGGCGACGAGTTGAGCAGCGTCGATGCGGCGGCCGCCGTGGCCTACCGCCTGGTGGCGGGTGAGGACGAGACCGCCCGCCGGCTGCGCGACAAGCTGGTGGTCCTGATCGACCCGTGCGAAAATCCCGACGGTCGCTCCCGTTACCTGGCACAGACGGTGGCGTTCGCCCATCGCACCGCGAATCCCGACCAGGATGACCTGTCGCACCGGACGGTGTGGCCCTGGGGCCGGGGGAACCACTACCTCTTCGACATGAACCGCGACTGGTTCACCATGCGCCAGCCCGAGAGCGCCCGCTCCCGCGAAATCGCCGCCTGGCTGCCCCAGCTGGTGGTGGACAGCCACGAGATGGGGGCGAATGCCAGTTACCTGTTCCCGCCGCCGCGCCATCCCTTCAATCCGCATCTGCCGTCCAACGTCGGCAAGTGGGAGGGGGCGTTCACGGCCGACCAGGCGGCAGCTCTCGATCGCCGCGGCTACCCGTACTTCACCGGCGAATGGAACGAGGAATTTTTTCCCGGCTACGGCTCGTCGTGGGCCTCCTACCACGGCGCCATCGGCATCCTCTACGAGATGTCGCGCACCAGCGGCACCCTGGTGCGCAAGCGCGGCGGCACGTTGAGGACTTTTGCCCAGGCGGTCGAGCACCAGACGACCTCTTCGCTGGCGAATCTGAGTACGCTGGCGGCGGACGCGCCGCAGATCCTCGCCGATCAGATCGCTGCCCGCCGGCAGGCGGTCGCCACGGGCGCAGAGGGCCCGTTGCGATGCTGGGTGTTCCCGCCGGATCCACGGCACCCGGGGCGCACCGAGAGCCTGGCGGCCCTGTTGACCGACCAGGGCATCGAGGTCCAGGTTCTGCGCGCCGGCAGTGGTACGGCCCGCGGCCTGAGGGACGCCCGGACAGGGGACAAGGTCGATCTGGCGTTACCGGAGGGCACCCTCCTGGTGCGCCTGGACCAGCCCGCCGGTTACCTGGTGCGCGTTCTGCTGAACCCGCACGTGCCCATGGATGATGTCTTCCACCGGGAGGAGAGGGAATACCTCGAAAAGGACAAGGGCAGCCGCCTCTACGAAACGACCGGCTGGTCCCTGGCGCTGGGCAGGGGCGTGCCGGCCTTCTGGGGTTCCAAGCTGCCTGCGGGGACGTTCGCCGCCTGGTCGCCGCTGGCCCGGGCCACGGGCGCCGGGCTGCCCGCCGAGCCTTACCATTCCCTGATCATCGCGGGCGATCGGGACACGGTGCCGGCCCTGCTGGCCGACCTGCTGGAAGCCGGGGTCACCGTCCGCGTGGCGCGCAAGCCCTTCACCGTCGCCGACAAGAGCTACCGCCGCGGCGCCCTGGTCATCCGGCGTGAAGGCAACCGCGGCGATTTGGCGGAGATCCTGCCTGATATCGTCGCGCGGCACGGTGTCCCTTTCGACCCGGTGGCAACCTCGCGTTCCGAAGCGGGCCCTGACCTCGGCGGTGCCGAGTTCCCCGTCCTGGTGGCGCCGCGCGTCGGCGTCCTGACCGGGATGCCGGTCTCGCCGACGGACTACGGTTACATCTGGCACCTCCTGGACCAGGAACTGGACCTGCGCTTCAGTGCATTGGATGTCGGCCGCTTCGGTTCATTTGACCTTTCCCGCTACAACGTCCTGGTGTTTCCGCCGGTCTACGGCGGTGCCGGACTCTACCGCCAGATTCTGGGCGTTGACGGCCTGGAGCGGTTGCGCCGCTGGGTCGAGGCCGGCGGTACGGCGATCGGCATCAGGAGCGGGGCGGCCCTGCTGGCGGACAAGGAAACGGGGCTGGCCACGACGCGCTTGCGCAGTCAGGCTCTGCCCGACTATCCCGCCCCGGTGTGGAGTTTGCCGGCGCTGGAAGCCCAGGGGGCCGGGCGTACCGCCGCGGTGGGTTTGCGGGTTGCCGCAACCGGGAAAGGCCAGGACGGCGAGACCGCAAAACGTCAGCCGGCCAAATCCCGGCGGAACTCTCCCTACGACGTGGCGCCGGTCCTCGGGGCCGGAGCGGCGCCGTTTGCCGCGGGTGTCGCCCAGGGCACGGAGCTCGAAACGGTACCGCAAGCCATGAAGGAGTGGTTGGCCGACGTGCTGCCCCCGGGTCGCGAGGAACCGGCGGCCGAAGACCTGCAGCGCGCTGACGCCCGTCTGCGGAAATTCATGCCGCAGGGGGTGCTGCTCCGGACGATGCTGGACCAGGAGGCGTGGTTGAACTACGGCCTGGGTGAATCGATCACCGTCTGGATGGGGCGCAGTGAGCCCTTCATTGCGACGCCGCCGGTGACCGTGGCGGCCGCGTTCCCCGCGGCCGACGCCATGCACCTGGGAGGTCTGCTCTGGCCCGAAGCGGCCGCACGGCTCGCCCATACCGGATACGCGACGCGCGAGGGTGTCGGGCGGGGACAGGTGATCCTGTTCGCCGATCATCCGGCCTTCCGCCGCTGGATGGTCGAGAGCGAACGCCTCTTGATCAACGCCATCCTGCTGGGGCCGGGCCTGGGGACACGCTGGTCATCACCGTGGTAGTCCGCCGTTTGAGAAATGCGGGTGCGAACACTAACTTGGTGGTCCGACGTTCTCACCGATCAATCCGGGAGCTGGAATGAACTTCGACCTGAACGACAATCAAAAGATGTTCCGCGACATGGTGCGCGATTTTGCCGCCAAGGAGATCGCACCGTTGGCCCACACGATGGATGTCGAAGGCTCCATGCCGGACACACTGGTCGCGAAGATGCGGGACAACGGCTTCTTCGGGCTGGCGTTTCCCGAGCAGTACGGCGGCCTGGGCGTCGATACCCTGACGTACGCGCTGGTGGTCGAGGAGCTGGCCAAGGTCAGCGCCGGTGTGTGCGTGATGATCACCGTCCACAACAGCGTGGGGTCCTACCCTCTGGCGATGTTCGGGGCCGAAGAGGTCAAACAGCGGTTTCTGCCCCGGATGGCCGCCGGCGAAATTGCCGCATTCTGCGTCTCGGAAGCGGGTGCGGGCAGCGATGCGGCCGGCCTGGTCACGACCGCGCGCAAGCAGGGCGACAGCTACGTCCTGAACGGCAGCAAAGCCTGGGTCACGAACGGCGCGCGCGCCTCCTTCTTCGTGATCCTGGCCCGCACCCCCGGCACCGTCGGGCACAAGCACACCCACGCGTTCATCGTCGAGCGGGGCGCCAAGGGCCTGTCGGTGGCGAAGAAGGAAGACAAGATGGGTCTGCGCTGCAGCGACACCGTGACGATCGACCTGGACGAGGTTGCCGTTCCGGCGTCCCACCTGCTGGGCGGCGAAGGTGAGGGTCTGCGGATCGCCCTGACGTCGCTTGACGGCGGCCGTATCGGCATCGCTTTCCAGGCCCTGGGTATCGGTCAGGCCTGTCTCGAGGAAGCGATCAGATACGCCCGGGTACGCGAGCAGTTCGGCAAGACGCTGGCGGCCCAACCGGTGGTCCAGAACATGATCGCGGACATGGGAACGGAACTCGAATCGGCTCGCATGATGGGCTACCAGGCCTGCTGGTTGAAGGACGAGGGGCGGCCGTTCACCAAGGAGGCGGCCATGGCCAAGGTCCTGGCCACCGAGGCCGCCGGCCGGGCGGCCGATACCGCCGTACAGATCCACGGGGGGTACGGCTACTGCAAGGAATATCCGGTGGAACGCTACTACCGCGACGTGAGGGTGACCCGCATCTATGAGGGGACCAGCGAGATCCAGCGGCTGGTCATCGCACGCAAACTGCTGGCCGAATACTAGGGCGGTATCAGGCGGAAAAGCGCCGTAGTTCCCAGACCCAGGCCGCCACGACCGCCAGGATCACGATGATCCGGGCGGCCCTTTTTTCGGTACCGGTCAGGACGAGGCTGCGGCGCCAGGCAGGGATGACAGTGGCCGCCACAGCGTAGAGCAGCCAGAGGGCGCCGGCGGCGATTCCCAGCGTCACCATCGGGTTGGCTTTCAGGGCCGCGGTCACCTGTCCATGGACCAGGAATACCGCAGCCAGCGTGCCTCCGCAGGTGGGACACGGAATACCGGCGACGTCGCGCCAGGGGCAATGGGCCAGGCGCAGGAGGAGATCACCGCCGAACCTGGCCAGCACCAGGCCGCCGCCAACCAGGGCACCGAAAGGAAATACCAGGAGCCGGGGGAAGGGGGAGTTTTCAGGGACCACTCGCATAGCCGCGATCAGTTCAGTCCCAAGATCAGCAAGATGATGCTGCCGCCGATCATGGACATGCACAGGGCCAGCGGCGCCAGGACGGCGACCACCGCGCGCCAGGGATCCGTGTCGTGAATGGCGTAGAGACCGACGATCGTGACGAACAGGCTCCACAGCACTCCGACCACGGAGCCGCAGAAAGGCAGGAGGGCGAGGATACTGGCCGCTTCACCGTATGCGGCCACCCGGAAGGTGGCTTCGAACCCGAGACGGTTGCCGCCCAGGACCTGGAGAACCAGGTGGATGACGCCGGCTTTGATGAACAAGAGAATGGCGACGGTGATCGGACTGGTCAGGAAAAACACGAACGAGGCGATGGGGCCGCGCACGACCTCGCCGATATCCTCGGCGACGAACATCTGCAGGGAACTGCCGGCCAGCGACCACATCCATCCGAAGAAGGCGGCGACAACACCCAGAATGATCGCGTAGTAGAGAGGTTCCGCCAGTCCCACCTGGGAAGGCATGCGGTGGAAGAACTGCTGGGGGGACAGGAGGACGTCCTTGGTGGTCAGGTAGAGCCCGTTGAGGAACCCGAAACGGTCACGGCGTTCCCAGGGGGGCAGTTGCAGGCCCTCGGTGCCCTCGGGGCCGAACCCCGGGTCAAATCCGTTTTCGCCGAAATCTTCTGGTCCGCGATTCTCCGTCACACCGGGTACTCCTTGTCGAAGGCCGCTGTCCACTACGTACGCGCCTAGTTCTTACGCAGGAACCGCCCTCTGCGTTTCATCCGTCACCCAACATGTCCGCCGGCGGCCATCCGCCCGACACTGGCACATATAGCCGGCGGTCACAAGACTCAATCGAGCACCCCCGTCTCACCTTCGCTCCTGGCGACCACCACCGCTCCGCAGCTGTCGCTCCAGACGTTGACGGCGGTCCGGCACATGTCCAGCAGGGGGTCGATGGCCAGGATCATGGCCAGGCCCTCGAGCGGCAGGCCTACCGATTCGAGGATGATGGAAATCATCACCAATCCGGCGGCGGGAATCCCGGCGGCCCCGATGCTGGCCAAAAGCGCCGTCAAGACGATCACGAACTGCGCGCCGACCCCGAGGTCAATCCCGTAGGCCTGGGCGATGAACATGGCAGCGACACACTCGTACAGAGCGGTGCCGTCCATGTTGATCGTGGCGCCCAGCGGCAGGACGAAGCTGGTCACCCGGTTGCTGACACCGGCGCCGTTCTCGATCCGGTCCATGGTCAACGGCAGCGTGGCCGATGAGCTGCGTGTCGAAAAAGCGGTCAGCAGGGCGGGAGCCATGACCCGGACATGGCGCAGCGCGGGCAAGCGGCCCACGAAGCGGACCATGAGCGGCAGCGTGACCGCCGCATGCAGGAACAGGGCCGCGACCACCGTCAGCCCGTACCGGGCCAGCGGCGCGAAGGCGTCGAAACCGCTGGTGGCGGTGATCTTGGCCATCAGGCCGAAGATGCCCAGCGGGGCCGTGGCGATCACCCACCCGGTGATCTTCATCATGACCGCGAAGAGGGATTCCCAGAAACCCACCTGGGCCTGGCGCTGATGGGCGGGCAGGCTCGTGACGGCGATCCCGAAGAGAAGACAGAAGAAGATCAGCGGCAGCATCTGGCCCTCGGCCGCGGCCGCCACCGGATTGGAGGGGATCATCCGCTGGACGAGATTGACGATGTCCCCGACGCCGCGGCCCTCGAGCTGGGCCGCCAGCTCGGGCGGCGTGGCGCCCAGGCCCAGCCGGGCTCCGACGGGTTCGCCGCCGATGACGCCGGGCTGGATGAGATTCACCAGCAGCAGCCCGGTGAGGATGGCCAGCAAGCTGGTTGTCACGTACCAGGCGAACGTCTTGGTGAACAGGCGGCCGAGTCCGCGCGCGGTCCCGACGCCGGCGACACCGGCGATGATCGATCCGGTCAGCAGGGGGACAATCACCATCTTGAGGGCGCGCAGAAACAGCGTGCCCAGAAAATCGAAGACCGCATAGGGTTCCAGGCCGCCGGGCAGCGTTTTCCCCTGGGGCCAGAGCAGACCCGCGCCCACGCCGAGCACCAGAGCCAGGAGGATCTGCCAATGAAGATTCGTTTTGCGGCTCATCCTGGTACCTCGTTCGGGCCGGGGTGCTGGGGACAGTCTAGTCGGGAGTCACCTTTCGCTCAAGGACTTCCCTGTCGCTGAAGAAGAGGCTGGCATCCGGGCCCGGGGGTGCTAGAATGGTCCCCTTTGATCACTCCGTCCCGTCTGTCCGGCAGTCGGGCGTCAATTTACTGTCAAGGAGCCCAGCGATGAAATGGACCACTATCCGGACCGGTGCCGCGGTAACTGCGGGCGACCTGCTCGTCTTTCCTGTCTTCCGCAAAGGCGACGCCCCCGATCTGCGCAGCCTGCTGGCCGCGGTTTGCGAGGGGCGCGCCGACCGTGCCGCGTTGAAGGCGGCGCTGGTGAAGAGCGGTTTCTCCGGCGAAGCGAAGAGTCTGCTGCCGGTACACGCGGCCGGCACCCGCGTCGGTTGGGTGCTGTTGGTCGGCATGGGCGAGGTCGCGAAGATCGGCCTCGAGGACCTGCGCCGCGCCGCCGGCCGGGCGGCGAAGAAGGCCCGGGAGATGGGGGCGGCCAAGGTGCTGGTTCGCCTGCCGGACAGCGGGCTGGTCGGGTTCGATGCCGAGGCCGTCGCCCGGTGCTGGGTCGAAGGCGCCGAGATGGCCTTGACGTCGATCGGTGAGCTGAAGACCGAGAAGAAGAAACCCCTGCTACCGCGCGAATGGAAGCTGTTGTCCGCCGGTGGGAGCGCAGCGGCCGTTCGCCGCGGTGTGGCCGAAGCCGAAGCCTACGCGGCCGGCTGTGCGTTCACCCGCCATCTGGTCAACCTGCCGCCCAACGTGCTGGCGCCGCGCGACCTGGCGGCCCAGGCCCGGCGCATGGCCCGGCGGGAGGGTTTGACCTGCCGCATCCTGGACGTGCCGGCGATGAAGAAGCTGAACATGGGCGGCATCCTCGGCGTGGGCCAGGGCAGTCGCCAGCCGCCCCGGCTGATCGCCCTGGAATACAAGGCTCCGGGCGCCGCGGGCGCGAAGGCGCCGCGGGTGGCCCTGGTCGGCAAGGGCGTGACCTTCGACTCCGGGGGCATTTCGCTGAAGCCCGGCGCGAACATGGACCTGATGAAGACGGACATGGGTGGGGCCGCGGCGGTCCTCGGTGCGGCGCTGGTGGTGGCGCGACTCAAGCTGCCGGTCAATCTCACCGTAGTGGTGCCGACGGCCGAGAACATGCCCGACGGCCTGGCCGTCAAACCCGCCGACGTGATCACCATGGCCAACGGCAAGACGGTCGAGATCC
>Ga0316201_10000323_pt1 | contig 25819 bp, 21 predicted proteins | sample CS6wburrow_MG_FD_204516 | JGI IMG/M metagenome (GOLD analysis project Ga0316201, IMG submission 204516) | Coastal sediment microbial communities from Delaware Bay, Delaware, United States - CS-6 worm burrow | ecosystem: Environmental > Aquatic > Marine > Coastal > Sediment | place: USA... | reverse complement strand
CGACTCTGCTCCGCTCCCTCATCGAACGGCGTCCGGCACGAGATCCCTTGCAACCCGAGCACGGGCAGTGGGTACAGCTCGAGCACGAAGGCGCCAAAGTGGACTGGCTCGAGATCGACCTCAACGATCGCGACGCGCGGGCGCAGTGGAAGCACTCGCTCGAAAAGGAAATGCCTGACCTGGTGTTTCTTTCCTTCGAGCCACGCAACGCTTCGGATGCCAAACGCATCATCGAACGGGCCAAGAGCTTGCTACCCGACGTCCCCGAAGGGATAGCGGCTTTGCGCGTCTTCACGCTGATGACTCACGCGGACTTGATCGGGCGTGGCGACGCCGACGTGGAAGCAGCGCGTAACGAGCTCGAGGCAAAGATCAGAGACAGCGGACTGAGCGCGGATCCACCGCGGGCGGTGTCGGCGATTAGCGGTTACGGCCTCGAAGGGCTTTCCGAGGCGATGGTTCTTGCGCTGCCCGTCGAAGCCCGGCTCGAAGCTGCGAGAGCGCTGACCCGAGCCAAGGAAGCTCGCATACGAATCGGAAACGAAATTGTCCAAGCCTGCACCGCGGTCTCGGTCACGGTCGGGGTCACGCCGATTCCGTTTTCCGACATGGTCTTGCTGGGGCCCCTTCAAGCGATGATGGTGAGCTCCCTGGCGTATTTGAGCGGCCGGAGCATGGGCAGAAAAACGGTGGCCGAGTGGCTCGGAAGCATCGGGGTCGTTGGCGGTATTGGGATGGGCCTTCGGTTCTCGGCGCAAACCATCGCGAAGCTGGTGCCGGGAGCGGGCAACGTCGTGTCGGCCGCCGTCGCCGGCGCCGGGACGACCGCCATCGGCCAAAGCGCGGTCAAGTATTTTCTGAAGAGCTGATTGAGCCGGGCAGGCCGTCCCGCCATTCGATTTCGGCGTCGTAGAGCTCAGCGAAGTGCCTCACGAGAGACTCGCTCACCTCGGCGACCTCCAAAGCTCGGCCGAGCTCGGCGCAAAGCGAGGTGACGCCTCTGTCTTGGATGCCGCAGGGGACGATCCACTCGAAGTGGCTCAGGTCGCTGCTCACGTTGAGCGCGAGACCGTGCATCGTGACCCATCGGCTGATTCGCACGCCCACCGCGCCCACCTTGCGCTCGGCGATCCAGGCGCCATTCAACCCCTCGACCCGCCGTGCCTTCAAATCGAAGTCCGCGCAGGTCCGAATCATCGTCTCTTCGAGCGAGGACACGTACTTGCGCACGTCTTTCCTGTCGGGTTTGAGATCGATGATCGGATAGGCGACGAGCTGACCCGGCCCGTGATAGGTCACGTCCCCGCCGCGCCCCACCTCATGGACGGAGATCCCGCGCGCTTCGAGCATCTCGATGGGTGCCAAGATGTGTTGCGCCTTGGCAGATCGTCCCATCGTGAGCACTGGCGGGTGCTCGAGCAGCAAGACCGTGTCGCCGATTTCGCCGGCGATCCGTTGGCTCTGCAGCTCCTTCTGAACGCGATGCGCCTCGGCGTAGTCGACGGTTCCGAGGCGGCAAAAGAGCACGTCTGCCTCTAACGGCGATTCATGACGTGGACTGCCTCGCCCAGGGCATGCTTGAAGGCTTCCATGACGCCTTCACCCAGGGTGGGGTGGGGGTGCACGGTGAGCGCGACGTCCTCTGCAAACGCACACATCTCGAGCGCCAGCGCCGACTCGCTGATCAGGTCGCTAGCTTCGGGGCCTACGATTGCGACGCCGAGCAGTTGATGGTCCGCCTCGTCGATGATCACTTTGATGAAGCCGTCGGTTTCGCTCACTGCCATTGCGCGTCCGGACGCGGCGAAGGGGAACTTGCCGACCTTCACCTTCTTACCTTGCGCAGCGGCTTCGGATTCGGTCAGCCCGACGGTCGCGATCTCTGGGTCGGTGAAGATCGCCGCCGGCATCCCGCGGTAGTCGCGCGTGGACTTGTGGCCTGCGATGACCTCTGCGGCGATTTCCCCTTCCTTGGATGCCTTGTGCGCGAGGTAGGGCATTCCGGCCACGTCTCCGATCGCGAAGATCGACTGCACGTTGGTTCGCATTTGATCGTCGATGGCGATGTGACCTCGCTCGTCGAGCTTCACGCCGACTCCTTCGAGGCCTAAGCCGGCCGAGTTGGGCTTGAAGCCTACTGCAACGAGCACCTTCTCGGCTTCGACCACTTGCGCCTTGCCGCCGGTTTCGATGGTGACCTTGGCGCGGCCGCCGCTCTTTTCGAGCTCGACCGCCTTGCTCTTCAAATGAATGTCGGCGCCGTCCTTCTTCAAGTGCTTCTGCACGACGCGGACGAGATCTGGGTCGGTCCCCGGGAGCAGCTGGCCCATCAACTCGACGACGGTGATCTTCGTTCCGAGCTTCTGATAGACCATCCCGAGCTCCAGCCCGATGACGCCACCGCCGATCAGCACCATGCTCTGCGGCGCCTCCTGCAAGCTCACAGCCTCGCGCGCGGTGATCACGACATCTCCGTCCGGCTCGAAGCCGGGGATCTGAATCATCTGCGTTCCTGTCGCGACGATGATTCCCTTGCTCGCCGTGTAGCTTTCTTTGTTGCCGTCGGCACTGGTCACCTCGACCGAGTTGGGTCCGGTGATCATCGCGGTGCCCATCGCGATGGTTCCTCCGTTGCCCTTCACCAGGCTCGTGACCCCGCCGACGAGCTTGTTCACGATACCTTCTTTCCACTCCTGCATCTTGCCGACGTCGACCTCGAGGTCTTTGACCGTAATGCCCATGTGGCCCGCGTTCCGGACTTTGTTGGCGAGGTTCGCCGCGGCGATCAAGGCCTTGGAGGGAATGCAGCCCCAGTTGAGACAAACCCCACCCATCGCTTCTTTCTCGACGCAGAGCGTCTTCACGCCGAGCTGTCCGAGCCGAATGGCAGCCACGTAGCCACCGGGGCCGCCACCGATGATGATTGCTTCGTAGTCGTTAGACATCGCGCGGAGTCTGGCTCAGCGGCCGCGATAGCGCCAGCATACCGGGACGCGGAGACATCAAGAACCAGGTCCCAACACAGCAGGCGGCTGCGCGAGCCCGAAGGGCGAAGCCCGGCGCAAAGCGCCGGCAAGGCGAAGCACAGCGACCGCATCGGCGCTACAATCCCGGTCATGCGCTACCTCCACACAATGATTCGGGTGAGTGACCTCGACGCGTCACTTGATTTCTACTGCAACAAGCTCGGCCTGGTGGAGCATCGGCGGCATGACAGTGCGACCGGGCGGTTCACGCTGGTCTTTCTAGTGGCGCCAGAGGACAAGGGGCGCGCTATTGGGGAGGCATCTCCCCTGGTTGAGCTCACGTACAACTGGGACCCCGAGGAGTACACGGGGGGTCGCAACTTCGGCCACCTCGCGTTCGAAACGAGAGACATCTACAAGCTTTGTCGTGACCTGATGGACTCGGGTGTCACGATCAACCGTCCGCCGCGCGATGGACGCATGGCGTTCATCCGATCGCCCGATGGGATCTCGATTGAGCTGCTCCAGAAGGGCGAGGCGCTGGAACCAAGCGAGCCTTGGGCGTCGATGAAGAACACGGGGGCCTGGTAGCAGGACTCAATCGCCAGCACGCCCGTCGCGAACCATCCTCCGGACTCTGAGTGATCCCGTCAGTCGAGGGCTTCGAACAGCCCCGCTGCGCCCATGCCGCCGCCGATGCACATCGTGACGATGGCTCGCTTGCCGCCTCGGCGCCGGAGCTCGTAGAGCGCGCTTGCCGTGAGCTTGGCCCCGGTGCAACCGAGCGGGTGGCCGAGCGCGATGGCGCCGCCGTTGACGTTGAGCTTCTCGTCGGGGATGCCGAGTTGCTGCTGGACGTAGATCGCCTGGCTCGAGAACGCCTCGTTCACCTCGAAGACATCGATGTCATCGATGCTGAGGTCGTTCATCTTGAGGAGCTTCTGCACCGCCGGCAGCGGGCCGATGCCCATGATCGCCGGGTCGACGCCGACCGTGGTGAACGACTTGAAGACGGCGAGCGGCTTGATGCCGAGCTGCTCGGCCCGCTTCTTCTTCATGACGATTGCTGCCGCCGCGCCGTCCGAAAGCGGTGAGGAGTTGCCCGCTGTGACGCTGCCCTTGGCGGCGAACACCGGGCGGAGCTTGGCGAGCGCTTCGACTGTCGTGCCCGGACGCGGCATCTCGTCGACCTTGAACTCGAACATCTGCCGCTGACCGGCGCCGTCGTACTTGATGCCATGCACGGGCACGATCTCTTCCTCGAACGCGCCTTTGGCGATCGCGGCGAGGGCCTTCTCGTGGCTGCGAGCCGCGAACTCGTCCTGTGCTTCGCGGCTGATCTTGAATCGATTGGCCACGTTCTCGGCCGTGATGCCCATCGGCGTGTAGGTCGTCGGGTACTTCTCCATGACCTCGGGCGATGCGCTCGGCTTGTTGCCGGTCATCGGAACCATGGTCATCGATTCCATCCCGCCGGCCACGACCACATCGTAGTAGCCCGCCTTGATGGTGCTCGCGGCCAGCGCGATCGATTGAAGGCCGCTCGAGCAGAAGCGATTGATGGTCTGCGCCGAGGTCTCCTCGGGCAGCCCACCGAGCATGCCGACCATTCGCGCCACGTTCATGCCCTGCTCTCCTTCGGGGAAGGCGCAGCCGAGAACCAAGTCCTCGACCGTTGCCGGGTCAACCTCCGGGTTACGCGCCATCAACCCCCGCACGACCTCGCCAGCGAGCTCATCCGGACGCCGGTTGGCGAGGGAGCCCTTCTTTGCGCGACCAACCGCGCTTCGAACCGCATCTACGACGACAATCTTACCCATGTCTTTACTCCTGATTTCCTAGTGCTCGTGCGTTTCGGTTGGCCTAGTTCCGCAAAGGCTTGTTAGTGGTGAGCATGGCCTGCATGCGCTCCTGACTCTTGGGCTCGCCGCAGAGGCTGATGAAAGCCTCGCGCTCGAGCTCGAGCATCTGCTCCTCGGTGACTTCGTGGGCGGCACCCGACGGCCCGCCGCAAAGAACCATGGCGACCTTGCGCGCGATCAGCGCGTCATGCTCGCTGGCGTAACCGCCGGCCTGGAGTGTATCGATCATCATGTCGAGCGTCGCCATGCCGCTCTCGCCGGGCAGTCGGTACGAGCGGCGAAGCGGCGGGTGATAGCCGGCCTCGGCCATGCCGATGGCTCGACCCTTGGCCTCGGTCAGTAGTCGCGCCTTGTCGAAGGAGATGCCGTCCGTCTTGCGGAAGTAGCCGAACTCCCGCGCCTCGCCTGCGCCGGTCGCGACCCGAGCCATCGCGATGTTCTGGAAGGTTCGCGACACGAAGGGGAGGGTGTCGACGTCGGTACCGTCTGGAACGCCTTCGAGAGCGCGCCAGAGCATGTTCATGTTGCCGGCGCCGCCCGGCAGTAGGCCCACGCCCACTTCGACGAGACCGACATAGGTCTCCGAAGCCGCCTGCACCGCATCGGCGCCCATGCAAACCTCGAAGCCGCCGCCCACGGTCATGCCGAACGGAGCCGCCACCACGGGGATGGTCGAGTACTTCATGCGCTGAAGGCCGCCCTGCAGACCGTTGATCGTCGCACGGAGCTGGTCCCAGGCCTTCTGCTGCGCCGCCATCACGACGGCGAAGAGGTTGGCGCCGACACAGAAGTGGTCGCCTTCGTTGTAAATCACCATGCCGCGGAAATCCGTCTCGGCGATGTCGACCGCCTTGGTGATCCCCTCGACGACGGTGTCGTCGATGCTGTTGGCCTTGGTGGTGAAGGTCAGCCCCAGAATTCCGTCGCCGAGGTCCCAAGCCTCGCTGCCACGGTTGCTGAAGACCGGCGCATCGCCCCGCCGCATGATGGTCAAGGTCGCGTTGCGCGCATCGATGTCGCGCGCCTCGTACTCGCCCTTGATGAGGTTGAAGGCCCGGCCGTCATCGGTGTAGAAGCTCTCCGCGCCGGACTCGGCCATCTTGTCCACGGAAGCCGGCATCGGGAGGCCGTCAGCCTTCATCCGGTCGTACGCGGCTCTGAAGCCGATGGCGTCCCAGGTCTCGAAGGGGCCGAGGTCCCAGTTGTAGCCCCATTTCATGGCGTTATCGACGGCCTCGACCTCGTCGGCGATCTCACCGATCATCGTCGCGGAGTAGGCAAGCGTGCGGGAGAGTACCGTCCAAGCGAACTTGCCGGCCGGTCCGTCGTTCTCGACCAGCGCCTTCACCCGTGCTGCCGGCGAACCCTTGAGGCTCTTACAGAACTTCTTGATGTCGGCGTCGCCGGCCTTGGCCCGGTACTCGAGCTTGACCGGATCGAAGGTCTGAATGCCTTCCTTGGTGCGCTTGTAGAAGCCGCCCCGGGTCTTGTTGCCGAGGATCTTCTGCTCGACCATTGCGACCAGGTAGCGCGGCGGCTTGAACACGTCGCGCTCCGGGTCATCGACTAGAGCTTCGTAGCAGTTGTCGGAAACATGCTTGAAGGTATCGAGACCCACCATGTCCGCGGTACGGAAGCTCGCGCTCTTCGGGTGACCCATGGGCGGGCCGGTGATCGCGTCGACATCCTCGGGCGTCAGATTGGCAGCCGTCATCTCGTTCATCGTGAGTGACATCGAGTAGCAACCGATTCGGTTGCCAACGAAATTCGGCGTGTCCTTGCCGATGACGATGCCCTTGCCGAGCTGGTTCTCCCCGAAGACCCTCATCCGCTTCATGGTCGCTGGGTCGGTTTCCTCGCCCGCGACCAGCTCGAGGAGCTTCATGTAGCGAACGGGGTTGAAGAAGTGCATGACCAGGAAGTTCTTGCGGAACGAATCCCCGCGGCCCTGGAGCATGTCGGCGATGCGAAGCCCGGAAGTGTTCGATGCAACGACGGTGCCTTCGTCGAGCGTGTTCTCGAGCTGCTCGAGCAGGCTACGCTTGATGTCGATGTTTTCGATGATCGCCTCGATCACCAGGTCGCAGCCCTTGAGGAGGTCGATGTCGTCTTCGAGATTTCCGATCGTGACGCGTTTCGCGTAGCTCGGGTGGAAGAACGCTGCGGGCTTGGCCTTGAGCGCGCCCTTTAGACCGCCCGCCGCAAACTGATTGCGCTTCGCGGGGTTCTTCTTGTCCGCATCGCTCAGCCCCGGGGGCACGATGTCGAGCATCACCACGTCGACTCCGGCGTTGGCGAAGTGCGCCATGATGCCGCTGCCCATAACGCCCGCTCCGATTACACCTGCTCGCCGTACTGGTTTCGTCATACTTCTCTCCTGAGGTTCGGGCGGGGAACTTTCCGCAAGACGTGCCTATAGGCAAGCCGTTACGTCGATCGCCCGGTTTGCACCGTTATTTGTAAGGAGTAGCCGTTAGAGCCGCGACCAACTCGTCATGGATGAGTCCATTGCTCGCGATGGCTCCGCCGCCATAGATCGTCTCTTCGCCACGGAAGGAGGTAAACCTTCCGCCCGCCTCGCGGATTAAGACCGCGGGTGCGCAGATATCATAGGGTTGAACGCCCGGGTCGACCATGGCATCCGAGCGTCCGAGCAAGATCTGCCGGTATCCGTCGAAATCGGGGCAGCCCCGGGCGATGTCGGAAGCATCGGACAAGCGAAGGAGCGCCTCTCCAACCCCAGCCTGCGTGAATTGCTGAAGGCCGCCGTGGGTCACGGTCGCGTCCGCCAGGGCCCCGATTTTGGACACACGAACGGGCTTGCCGTTGTGGGTCGCGCCCTGGCCCTGCACGGCGACGAAGAAGTCCGCGGCCGCCGGCATGTACGCGATTCCCACGACAGGCACGCCTTCGGCTTCGATTCCCAAGAGCACCGACCAGGTCGACCAGCCTCGAACGAACGCGCGGGTGCCGTCGATCGGATCGACGATGAAACGCAGCCCCGAGCTGCCTTTGCGAGAACCGGTTTCTTCACCGAGGAAGCCCGCGTCCGAATGGGCGGACTCCACGTGGTCGCGTATGATCTGTTCCGCTTCGCGATCGGCGACGGTGACCGGGCTTCGATCCGCCTTCTTCTCGGGGACGATTCCTTGTTGAAAATAATTCAACGCGGCGTCTCCCGCGCGGCGAGCAATGTCTTCCAATGCGCGCAGACCGTCCGGTCCACCGATACGACTGATGTCGAACCCCTTAGCCATGGGCGGAGCATGACCCGGAGTCACTTCGTTTCCAATTGACGCCCGTGCCTTCTGTCTCCACCATAGCCCGTATGGCGCAACGGGGGTCGATCGTGCCATTCGCCGGCTGGCGGCGAACTCGGTTGTTGGGGGAGTCCCCTCTGCGCCAAGCGGTGCGATCCATCGGCGATCGGGCGGTAAGATTCGCCGAAGAGGTCGTCGGCCAAGACCTCGACGCCCGCATTGCCGGCATCAAGACCCATCCCAACGAAGTCGGCCACGATCCATTTGGTTTCGACCCGGAGACGAGCCGGTATGCGCTGGCGGTGGCCGCCCTGCTTCACCGCCGATACTTCCGAACCGAGGTCTTCGGTATCGACCGGGTTCCCCAGGGCAGGGTGCTCATCGTCGCCAATCACTCCGGCCAGCTACCTGTCGATGCGGTGATGATCGGCAGCGCCATGATGCTCGACGCGGATCCACCGCGTTTTCCGCGCAGCATGGTCGAAACCTGGACGGCCGAGCTGCCCTTCATCTCGACGCTCTATCCTCGGCTCGGCCAGGTGGTGGGGTCGCCGGAGAACGCCCGGCGCCTGCTCCGCCAGGAGGAAAGCCTCATCGTTTTCCCCGAAGGCGCCCGGGGCATCAGCAAGACTTTCGACCAGCGCTACCAACTCACCGATTTCGGGCTGGGCTTCGTACGCCTTGCCCTCGAGACCAATACACCGATCGTTCCCGTCGCGGTGATCGGCGGTGAGGAGCAATATCCGTCGGTCGCGGACTTCAAGCCCCTTGCGCGGCTTCTGCGGATGCCTGCGTTTCCAGTCATGCCGCAGATCTTCTTCGGCATGATCGCCCCCCTGCCCACCAAGTACCGGCTCTACTTTGGCGATCCCTTCCGGTTCGAAGGCGACCCGGACGACGACGATTCCACCATCGAAGAAAAAGTCTGGCTCGTGAAGAGCACGATTCAGAGCATGGTGAACCGCGGCTTGCGTGAGCGTAAGGGCGTGTTCATCTGATCGAGACAGCCGCGATGCCCAACCCTCAAACTACAAACCGAAGCAAGCCGAGCGCGCGCCGGGGGCGTGAGCCCGTTCGGGATCGTCCGTCCGCGAGGGCGCCGGTAGCACGAGGAGTATTCGGGCACTCGACCGAGCCTCCCGCGCCCGTCGAACCGCCGCCTCAACTCGAACCGCAACTGCACACCGAGCCTGCAACTGGGAAGCGCCCAAGGCCCGCCACCGAAGGGGCCGTCCTCGTGACCGGCGTATGCGGTCGTCTTGGCAAGCTTCTGGCCCGTGAGCTGCATCGAACCGATCGGGTCGTGGGCGTGGATCGCCGCTCCTTCGACGACCGCCCCAAGGACATCGTCCACCACCAGATCGACATGCGCCGCAAGAAGATGAAAGACATCTTCCGCGGTCGCGACATTCGCGCAGTCGTTCATCTCGGCGTCCTCCATGACCCGCGGCGCTCTGAGCGAGACCGGCACAGTTGGAACATCGTCGCGTTCCAGAAGCTGCTCGACTACATGACGCAGTACCAAGTCCCGAAGCTCGTGGTCCTTTCCGGCGCCAATGTGTACGGCCCCCAGCCCAACAATCCGCAGTTCCTCACCGAAGACGCGCCCTTGCTCGGGGCCCAGCACTTCGGCGGCATGCGCGATCTGGTCGAGCTCGACATGCTTGCTCAGAGCTTCATTTGGAAACAGGCCGACATCGAGACGGTGGTTCTTCGGCCCTGCCACATCGTCGGCCGGGTCCACAATGCCGCCAGCAACTACCTTCGGCTCGAGCGCCCGGTCATGGTGATGGGCTTCGACCCGATGATGCAGGTCGTACACGAGCGGGACGTCGTCCGTGCCGTTCAGCTCGCCCTTCGTCCAGGCGTTCGCGGTGTTTTCAACATCCGAGGGCCCGGTGAGATGCCGCTTTCGCATCTCGTCCGCAAGGCCGGCGGCCGTCCGCGCGTCGTTCCTTCGCCGCTGGCCAAGGTTGCCCTCGACCAGCTCTGGAAGCTGCGACTCAGCTCCTTTCCATCCGAGGAGCTCGACCATCTTCGCTACGTCTGCATGGTGGACGATGCACGGGCCCGCACCGATTTAGGGTACGAGCCCGCGCATTCGATCGACCGGGTCCTTCGGGACGTCCGGCGCCTACGCTACCAGATGGGCTAGCGGCACTTGCCGTCGATGCAGTCTTGCTGAGCGGCGCAGTCACTTTGGACCCGGCAATTGCTCTGACGCTCGCTTTCGGCGTAGCAGAGGTTGTCCGACCCGCAGAGCGGAACCTGAGCGTCGTGCGAGGCGCAGAGCACATCGGGCTCAGGGGCGCTGATGTCGCACTGGGTGCGGCACAAACCCTCGAGGCAGATGCTGCCGTCGCAGTCGGCGTCTGTGCGGCAGAAGGGTGTGGGTGCGGCAGGGTCCGGGCTCGTGCGTGGCCGGCAGAAGCCCTCGGCGTCGCAGACCTCGATGGCGGGGTCACAGCCTTCGTCGCAGCGGCGCAGGCAGGTCCCCTCGACGCAGTTGGTCTTGAGGTCTGGGCATTCGCTGCTGTCGATGCACTCCCCAGCGATCGCTTGGCAGAGGCTGGCCTCGCATGCCGTGCCGCTCGGACAGACCGTGTCCGGACCACACAGAAGGCGGCAACGATTGTTGGCGCAGGTGAAGCCGGCTGAGCACTGGAAATCGAACTGGCAGGTCTCGGTGGCCGCGGTGCAAAGGTTCTCGATGCAGAGCTCGCCACCCGGGCAAGCGTCATCGCTCAGGCAGTTCCCGGCAGTGGCAGGCCGGCAGCTGTCTCGGAAGTCACACTCGAATCCCGACATACAATCGGTGTCGACGCGACATTCGGCGACGGCCGGGATGTAGCAGCCTCCGTCCGCGCGGTCGCAGTAGCTACCGACCGGGCAATCACCGTCGGTGAGACAGATCCCGAAATCGTAGGCGATGCAACTGTTGATCCCCGGATCGCAGAACGTGTCCGATGGACAATCGAAATCGCTTTCACAGGAGACTTGAACCTCGCGTTGCACCGGCCCCGAGCCATAGATGGGACAGCCGCCCAGGAGCAGCAACAGTGGAAGCAAAGAGACTGCACGTGAATTGGCCATGCACCTCGGACGCATGCCGTCGCGCGGTATTCACCCCTGGGTCGCTAGCCTAGAAAGGTGTCTTCAAAGGCCCGATTTTGACGCAGTGCCTCATAGAGAACGATGGCTACGGCGTTGCTCAGGTTGAGGCTCCGAACCGCTCCGATGGTGGGAATTGCCCAGACGTTCTGGCGGTCCTCGAGGAGCTCGGGGGGGAGCCCCACGGACTCTCGGCCGAAGACCAGGGCGTCGCCGGGTTCGAACGGGGCCTCTAGATATGAGCGCGAGGCGCCAGCAGAAAACAAATGAATTCGAACATGTGGCACTGATTCCTCGAAATCCTCGAACGATTGGTGGCGATGGATTTCGACCAAGTCCCAGTAGTCGAGGCCCGCGCGCCGCACCGCGTGTTCGTCGATCTGGAAACCGAGACGCCCAACCAGATGCAGTGGCGACTGGGTAGCCCCGCAGGTCCGCGCGATCGCCCCGGTGTTGGGCGGTATCTCCGGCTCGACCAGGACCACGTGGAACGGACTGCTCGGTGGCAGGGCGCGGAGCTTGGGGCCTTGGGGCATGCCCGTTCTTACGATAGAGGGTAGCGGCATGGCAAAGCGCGGCTGGTTGTTGGTGGTCTTGGGAGTCGTTGGGGCTCTGCTGGTGTGGCGTCAGAGCCGGCCCGAAGCCTCGACCGCCTTGCTGCAGTGGACCGACGTTGCAGCCCTGGTGTCGCCCCCTCGTGGTCTCGACTGGAAACGAGTCGATGAGTATCCGGATGTGAGGCAGGCGATCGAGGGGGCCGATCCGGATCGCCTCCGAGAGGCGCTCGCGGCCGCAGGGCTTCAGGGCCTTTGGGTTGGCGTGTCGGTCGAGCCGCCGTCGGGGGCGGAGCTCTCCGTGGCAGACCGCTTCGCAGCAGGCGGGGTGGTTCGTGGGTTTCGGGGAGCCGCGCTGACGGCCCAGGGACTTCTCTACGTGATCGACGAAACCAAGTGGCCGGTTGTGATATCGGATCGGGTGCTCGCTCGGGTGGCGCGCCGCATTCTCGAAGGGAGCGCCGCGCCGCCGATCGACGCGTTCCCCGAAGAGCTGATCGGCGAGCAAGCGGTCGAAGTTCTGGTCTTGCTCAGCGGGGGGCGTGGTCCACAGCTTTGGCGTTCGGCGCGCGCGCAGTCGATTGCCGACGGGCTGATCACGGCATCGCTTGCGGCGCGGGAGCGTTGGGAAGAGCGGACCGAGACGATGGGAGGGCCGCTCGGTGAGCGACTCGACCAACTCGACGTCGAGGTCGCGTTCTTGTTCGACGACGGCACCTTTGATCCCGGCGCCGTCTCTCTCATCGACGCCTTGGTCAAGCCGCAGCACGGGGTTGCCTACGAGCAACCGGCCCGCTGGCGTTACCTCTTGCCGCGGGCGACTCAAATGGCCGACAGCCCGACCGACGCGTACAAGACGCTATTCCGCGACAACGACCTTCCGGAGGACAGCTTTGGGCGAGCCGACCTGCGCCTTTATCGCGTGCGGATGCAGTCGGTCTCGGTCGATCAGGGTTTGACCGGCTCCAGGTGAGCGGGGGGCGCGGCGGGCTCCGCTGCGGGGGTAGCGAGCTTCTCGGTTTCGAAGGTATCGATTGCCGCTTCGCCGTCCGCTGGAAGCAAGAGCACGAAGGTGGTGCCAAATCCGTCACGACTCCGGACGTTGATGCGGCCGCCAGCCTCGGAGACAATTCGTTGCGAGATCGCGAGGCCCAGTCCGGTTCCTTGCTGCTTGGTGGTGACGAAGGGCACGAAGAGGTTCGCCAGCAGGCCGGGTGCAATGCCCGGGCCCGTGTCCCGGACGCTGATTTGGACCCAGCGCTGCGCGCCGCCGCCGATGCGGAAGCGGTCCTGGCTTCGGGTTTCGACGAAGATCTCTCCGCCGCTCGACATCGCTTGCACGGCGTTCTGGACGAGGTTGATGAGGACCTGTCGGAGGTGCTCGATGTCGATGCGCACCCTCGGCAAATCCTCGGCTATCAGCACGTGTAAGGAGACCTCCGCCGAATCGCATTCGGGACGTAGAAACTGGAGGGTCAGCTCGACGGCGGAGTTGACGTCGATCGGTTCGGGGTTGCTGTGGGCGGGTCGGGCGTAGTCCAAGAACGAGCTGACGACGCGATTCAATCGGTCCACTTCGTCGACGATGATTTCGAGGAACTCGGTTCCGTCTTCGGGCTGCTCGGAGGTCTCGGACAAGTACTGGGCGCTCGCCTTGATCGATCCAAGCGGATTTCGAATCTCGTGGGCGAGTCCCGCGGCCATCTCACCCAGCGCGGCGAGTCGGTCTTTCTCCTTCATCTGTTGATAGAGCTGGGAGTTCTCGACGGTGACGGCGATTTGAGTGGCCAAGCCAGCCAGGAGCTGCACCTCTTCCCGCGAGAAAGCATCGCGCAAGCGGTCGTCTCGCAACGTGAGAAAGCCGTAGAGGTCGCCGGACTCTCCGCGGAGGCCCAGACAGACCGAGGCCTGGAGCGCCCGCATGGTCACGGCGATGTCATGCGCCGTCTCGGCTTCCCGGTCGTCGCCGACCAGCCTTCGCTCTTCGAGCTCGCGCTCCGCATTCTCGAGCACCGCGCTGCCAATTTTGGAGAGGCGATCGAGTAGGGGGCGTGCCGGCGCCATTTCGACCCGCTCGGCGGGTTTGGGGCCGAAGTGGTTCTTGAGCTTGAACACGCGGGCATCGTGCCCGAGCAAGTAGAGCGCGCCCTGCGTGAATCGAGGCGACGCGTCGAGCCCGTCGATCAGAACTCGGCCGAGCTCGTCGACGTCGAGGATGTGCGCGACCGACCTTCGAAGAGCCAGGATGGTTCGCTCGAGCTCGAAGCGTTCGTGGAAGAAGACCTGCGAGATCCATTCCTGCACTTTCGTTCGAACCGGATCGAAGAGGATGAGTACGACGAAGGCGGACACGACGACGTGGAGGAAAAGCTGCTCGCCCGAAACCAAGCGCATCAGCCACAGGATGAAGGCCAGCACGAAGGCCAGGGCGGTCAGGACGCCGAGGCGACCGGCGAGCTCATAGAGGTCGAACAGGCGGTAGTGAGTGATCGACTGCGAGAGCGCATAGAGGAAGACCAGAATCAGGATCGTGCCGACCGGCGGAATGTCGAGACCCACGTAGGGGAGGTACTCGATCAGTGTGAAAAGGCCGCCGAAGCCACCGACCAATGCGATGTAGCGGAGCCGCGCGCCTTCGACGCGAGAGTCGGTCTCGAACCCGAGCTTGTAGAGGTAACCCAGGGCCAAGGAGAGGAACAGCGTAGCGTAGAGGAGCAAGCCTCCGACGACGACCGCGTGATCGTAGAATGGAGTCAGCATGGCGCCGAGAAGCAGCACTGCGGTGACGACCGATGCACGGTTGAGGAAGCGCGTGCGGCCCGTCTCCCAGGGCGCGAACACGCCGAAGAATCGCACCGCGGCCAGCGGTAGGAGGACGCCGCAGATCAAATTGAAGCGCTCCCAGAACGGGACCCGTCCGAAGACGCCGAGCGCGAACGTGCTGACGTACCAAAGGCCGGTGTTGGTAGCCAAGATGCCAAACAGCCAGCGATCGCGTTGGCGCTGCGTGCGCAGAAGGACACTGGCCGCGAGTGCGAAGCACAGAAGCGCGGCGATGAACGAGGTCTGGGTCCGTGCGTCCACAGCAGGAAGCGTAACAGCTCCCCTGGTCCTGGTCAGTTGCTAGACTGCTCCTGACGATGACGTTGCAGATTCTCGACGGGGCGATTGGGACGGAGCTGGCTTCTCGCGGCTTCGCGCTGGAGGCGCCGCAGTGGAGTGCTCGCGCGATCCTAGAGGCGCCCAACTTGCTCGCGGAGCTGCACGCAGCCTACCTGGAAGCCGGCGCAACGCTTCACATCGCCAACACGTTTCGCGCGCAGCCACGCGCGTTTGGGGACGGCTGGCTTGCCGCGCTCCAGGGCGCGGTTCGCATTGCTCGCGACGCCTTAGGGCCGGGTCAGGCTGTGCTCGGCAGCATGGCGCCGGTGGAGGACTGCTATCGACCAGATCTGAGCCCGGGTGAGCAGGCGCGACAGGAGCATCGACAGGTCGCGTCCGCCCTCAGCAGTGCCGGTTGCGACCTCCTGCTTTGTGAGACCTTCGCGAATGGGAAGGAGGCGCTGGTCGCTGCGGAGGAAGCGATGACGACCGGATTGCCGGTCTGGTTGTCTTTGACCGCAGGGCCTTTCGGAGAGCTGCTCTCGCCGGCCGAGCTGGCGCGGATCGGAAGGGACGCCGCCTCGATCGGAATCGACCGGCTTCTCGTGAACTGCGTCTCCGCGACTCAGATCGGAGCGTACGTCGACGCGATCACATCGCTCGGTGTTCCGACGGGCGTCTATGCGAATGCCGGTCGCGAAGACGAGGGGCTGGGCTGGGGCACGAGCAGCGCAGGGGCTGCCGAGGCCTACGCGACGCTCGCGCAGCGATGGACGGACGCTGGTGCGACGGTCATCGGAGGTTGCTGCGGAACGGGACCGCTCCACATCCAAGCGCTGTCCGAACGCTTCCTTTAGGAGCTGGCCGCCGCTCGCGAATCCGAATCTGCGTTGATGAGCTCGCTGACCGTTTGCAGAAGATCGGATGGATCAAACGGCTTGCGGAGCCAGCGCTCGGGCTTGCCAGCGGGATCGGCATCGTTGGGTGGCGGCGCGCCGCTCATGATCGCGGCACGTGTCACCAGGCCCTTTTTGCGTAGCTGTCCGAGGAGGATGTCCCCCCGTTCATCGGGTAGGGTCAGATCAATCATGGCGGCGGAGAACGGCCCCTTGCTGCAAAGCGCCTCTTCCGCCGTGCCGACGCAGGTCGATGAGGCCCCGCTCAGCATGAGGGCCGTCGCGATGAGGCCCCTCACCCCCTCGTCGTCTTCCACCACGAGAACATGAATGTGTTCCGCATCTTCGGACTTCATCACCCGACTGATTCGGGAGGGCTTCGGCACCATCTCGGACTCGCGCTTCACGCCGGCCTCCGGAAGCTCGATGCGAAACTTCGCACCTCTGCCAGGTGACGTATCGAGCCGAATCCGGCCGCCAAGGGACTCCACGGTGCCGCGAACGATCGCCAGGCCGAGACCCGTCCCTTCGGTTCGCGTGGTGTAGTAGGGCTCGAATGCACGCGCTTGCTGCGCCTCAGACATTCCGGGACCGTTGTCGTGAACCTCGAGCTCGACGAGCGAGCCGCTCTGACGGGCCTGAATTGAAACATTGCCCGTTGCGGGGACCATTTGTACAGCGTTGTGCGCAAGGTTCCAAACGATCGAGAAGAGTTGCGAGCGCTTGCCTTCGACCCAGCAGGAGTCCTCGACTTCGGCATGGACGTTCACGCGCTTGCTCTGCGCTTCTGGACGAATCAGACGGACGACGTCGCGAATGACGACGGACAAATTGGTCCGGGTCCGTTCGTGATTGCTGTTGCGTACCATTCGCAAAAGGTCTTGCGTGGCGTCTCGTGCGACCTGAGCGCTCTTCTCGATCAGAGCGAGCGCTTCTTCCGGAGGCGCCTTGTCCGGTCGCTCGCGTGCGACCTGCGCCCAGCCGACGATCGCGCTCAGGGCGTTTGCGACTTCGTGCGAAACCCCAGCGGCCAGGTCAGCGGCGGCTGCCTTTGCTTGAATGCTTGCGGCGAGCGGGCTGTCTTGCGACGTGATCAGGATGGCGGCCCGTCCGTCGCCGATCGGGACGGCGAGCATCTGCACACCGGGCTTTGGTGCCAAAGCGGTTGGCCTTCCCGAACGTGCGCTTTCGATGGCCGGCCGCACCGCCGCTTCGTCGACGCTACCGAGCAATTGCTGCGCGCCTGCAACCAGGTTGGCTGGCAGCTCTCCTCTGAGCGCCACGACCGCCCCAGGGTTTCCTTGCACCGCGCCATCCTCGCCTTCTTCGAGGAGCGAGAGTCGGAGTTGGTTAGCCATCCAACGGATTAGTTCTAATGTCACCGCAAATGTCCGTTTCAAGCAAAAAGGTAAGCGGTTTTGGGCGGATCCGTCAATCGAATCGCATGTTTTAGTGAGTGAGGACGCAGACCTCGCCTCAGATGCTGAGCAACCGAGACGCTTCCGTTGTCATCTCGCTATGTTGTGCGGCTGGCGCCTCCTAACCCTTTCCGCTCGTTGACCTGACGTTGACATGAGGTGGCGCGGAGGGCTCCAGATCGGCGATTGTATCCCGTCAGCTGAACTCGGAGAGACGCCTAACCGTTTTGTTTTGTTGGGCTTCAGGCGATCTTCCAAAGCGCTTCGTCCTCGAGGTGCCGCGTCTCGGCCGGTCGTGTGGTATCCAACCCAGGGCTGGTCGTACGGGAGGCATCATGTTCAAGAAGATCCTGATTGGCGGTGGCGTTCTTGTCGCCTTGCTGGTCGTCGTTGTTGCGGCGCAACCATCCGAGTATTACGTCGAGCGTTCTTTGGAGATGGGCGCGCCGGCCGAGATCGTGTGGGAGCAGCTTTCCGATTTCAATGCTTGGAAGGCCTGGAGCCCCTGGCACAAGATGGACCCCGACCAGAAAACGAACGTAACAGGCGACGCTGGCGCGGTCGGTCACACGAGCTCCTGGGATGGCGAGAAGTCCGGCAAGGGCTCGCAAGCGATCGTCGTCGCGGACAAACCCAAACACCTGGGCATGAAACTCGTGATGCTGGAACCGATGCCCGATGAAGCGAAGACCGGCTTCAAACTCGAAGAAGTCGGGGATGCCACCAAGGTGACCTGGTTCATCGACGGCAACAATAACTTCGTCAAGAAGTTCTTTGCATTGGTCATGGGCATGGAAGAAATGCTCGGAAGCATGTTTGACCAAGGGCTTTCCGACCTGAAGCCCATCGTCGAAGAGAAGGCCAAGGAACAAGCAGCGGCTGCGGGGGACTCGGCATCGGAGTGACAGGGGTACTTCCGCGGGTTCGGGATCGACAGGCAAGCGCGCGCCCTGCGCCCCCACGCCCCATACGCAGAAGCTGCACGCTCACATGGGCATTTTCCGAGGAAGAGCGGGCGTCGTAGCTGGCACGGCTGATGCGCTGATCGACTCGAACGAGGCTTGCAATGGGCAAGTGGATCCTGTTGGTTCTTGTAGGTCTGCCGGTCTTCATGCGCGTCGAGCTCGGCTCGTTGACCTGAAGTTGACGTGGCGGGGCCCGCGACGGGTCTCTTCCGGCCCGACGAGGACCTCGGATCCCTCACCTTTCGCTAGCGGCCGCCGTCGTTCTCCGCGAAGGCGGGCTGACTGCGAGCTGGGAAGAAGTGCGAGGCGCTGCGACCATGACGCTTCCCGCGGACGAAGTCGCGAGCCTGGACGAGCTCCGCTTCACAGCGACCCCTAGGAACGCCACCGGCCGAAAGCTTCGGCAGTGGCGTTCCCGAGGTGAATCTGCGGATCAGAGGCTGTCACAGACCGACCGTGGGAGACAACTCATCGTCCCGATGCCGATATCGCAACATGCCAACTCGAGACCAGGGAGGCTTGCGCAATCCGCGTCGCTCACGCAAGTCCCATCGATCGGTCCGATGTCGACTTCGCAGACCGAGCCCCCGTCGCCTGCGATGTCGGTGCACGCCTCGAGCACTTGCTGCTCTTCGGCGGTCAGGGTGAACGTCTCGTCGTTCGGACATATGATGGTGATGTCCGACGAAGTGCCCGTCACCAGCGTGTAGGTCTCGTTGTCCTGATTCGTGAAGTTCACGACGATTTCGTCTTCGGTGGAGCCAAAGTCGAGCATGCTCGTGCCACAAACCTCTCCGGTGGAGCTAATGAACTGGCCGTTGCCGCTGATGCTCGTGTCGACCCGGGCGCCGTTTTCGTACATGACGCCGGTCGCAGTCACGGTGCAGCTGCCCTGTGGGTTCCAGCACAGGAAGATGTCGCCGAAGCCCTCGGCGCAGGTCCCGGAGAACACCCCGGCCGCCTGTGCGTTGTCACAGGTCACCACGCTGCCATCCGCCAACAGGACCACGCCGCGCTGAATCGTAAAGGTTCCGACGTCTGTGCAGCGAGGATCGCCCGCAGTCGGGGGGACCATCGTGTCCTCCCCGCCCGAGGTCACGTTGCGAATCTCGCCACCGTCGTTGTCGTGCGAGACGGCCACCGACACCTCGGAGCTCTTGCGGACAGGAATGTAGAACCGCCCATCGGCGCCCGTGGAGCCGCTCGAGCTGCCGAAGTAGTCGAGACCTTTGGCGTCGATCTCGGCGCCCGCGATCGGATCGCCGTTGCTGTCGACGGCCAAGCCCGTGATGCACGTGGCTTCGGTTTCCTTGTCCGCATTCCACGCAGACATGTGGCTGATCTCGCCGACGTAGGTGTTGGTCGCTTCGTCGAGGGTCGCGATGCCTTCCTCGACCCATTGACCGCTGTCTTCATCGAGGCTCCAAAGAGGCATCGTCGCGGGAAGCTCACTTGGAACGGCGCCGGCTGGTGCGGGAATGCGAATCTCCAGAGTCTCTCCCGGAGCCACCTGCAACTCGTCGTCGCCTTGCATGATCGTCACGTCCACCATGCCAAACGACTCGAGGAGCGAGATGCCCGCGGTGGATTGACCTTCGAAGCTCCCCGTCAATGCCTGCACTTCGTCGCTATCGGACGGGTCGACCGGCGTGAGGTAGACGTCGACCATCCCCGTCACTGAGGTGCCGCCCGGACCGCTCAGCGCACCCGGTTCGATCATCACGCTCGCGCTGCGGGCACCTGAAACCATCCCACCGGCATCGGCGTCGACGGGAGTCGCCGCGGCTCGCGGTTGAAGCGTCAGGTGCGCCGCGGTGGGCGAACCGTCCGCAATGGTCACCTTGCGAACCGTCGGCAGGTAGCCATCTGCTTTGAAGCTGACGACGGCCGGCCCGGTGCCGGTCTGAATGACGTACTCGCCGCTGCTGTCAGTCGTCGCGGAGACTCCGTTCACCTCGACGGTCACACCGCTAAGCGCGCCGGACGCCCCCTCGATGGTGCCGAAGAGGCCTGTCTCGAGTGTTGCCTGGGGGCTGCCGCCCTCCTCGCTGTCTTCGCTGCAACCTGCGAGGGACGCGGCAAAGGCCAAGACGACGAACCATTGACTGAATTGAAAGTTTTTCATGCGCATTTTTCTCATGTCGCAAGGAAAGGTGCAAATTCGAACCTCAGCTGTGAAATCGACGCGCACAAGAACGCAAGCCAAGTCTGCATCCGGACCGAAACGGGGCACCCCATCGAGCGGCGGGTCTGTACGGGCCGCGTCCTTTCCGGTCTCACTTCAAAACCTGATCTGGCTGGCGCCAGAGACAGCTTGCGCATCGCGGTCCTGGTCGACATACGAGGGATGAGAAGACCATGAGCTCGGCGCCGCCATCACCCATTCGTTTTTCGGGCCCCTGGGCCGAGGATCGTATTGAGGAGTTCCTCGCTGCGGCGCGCATTCCCATGCGGCTCGCTGCGAACACCGACTCCGGCTTCCCAGTCATCCTGTCTGTCTGGTTCTTGCCCGAAGAGGACGAGCTCCTCGCCGTGGTCCACAGGGACGCTCGAATCGCGAAGCGCTTGAGGGCGGATCCGCGCTGCGCTTTCGAGATCGCGCCGAACGAACCCCCCTACCTCGGAGTGCGCGGACAAGCGACGGCCAGTCTGGTCCCGGACGGGGCTGGTGCGGTGCTCGAGCGTCTCCTCAATCGGTACCTGGGCTCGACCGAATCCAGCCTTGGGCGCTTTTTGCTCGCGCGCGCCGAAGAGGAGCTCATCGTTCGCCTGCGGCCCTTCTGGATTGCCTCCTGGGACTACAGTCGACGGATGCAGGACGCGCTGGAGCAGTAGAGAAACGAAAAAGGACCGCTCACCTAAGTGAGCGGTCCCAGTTCTGAAGGGCAATGTCATGCAAAGCGGATTATTGAGTCTTCACCAGTCGAATGGGCTCGTCGGACGCATCGGGAACGATTGCCCAGAGCTCCGGGTCGAGTGATTCGTCGGTCGTGTCCTCGTCCACCGCCACCAAGATGCTCACCACATCTGCCATGACGGGAACGGGAACCGGTCCGGCTTCGGGCGCACAGTCGTCGGCGATATCAAAGCCGATGTTGACCGTGCCGGCGGCCAGGTCGAGGACGCCTTCTTGGGGTGCCGTACTACCGAAGGCGAACTCCGGAATGAGGGTGGTGCAATCTTCGCCATCGACCACGACGATGTTGACGCCTTCGAGAAGCGAATCATCGGCGCCGTGACCCACGAACACGCGGCCCTCACCGGATGCCAGATTGGCCGTACTGTTGCTGAACACGAACACATTCACGACATCGGTAGGGAAGCGATAGGCGACGACCGTCAAATCGTCTCCGTCAGCGAGGTCCGCGGGAAACGAGATCACGGGGTCGGTGCTGCCTGCCGCCGCGACGCCAAAAGTGTACGTGCCCGCGTCAAGCGACACGCGTCCGGTCGATTCCCCGTAGGCAAGGTCTTCGATTGCCGTGGCGCCGTTGACGAGGATGTCGACTCGCGTGTCCGCAGCGCTTGGGACCTCCGGAGCCAGGTGAACCACGGTGACCATCGCGGTCCCCGGCTCCATCCCGCCGGTGCCGCCGGTACCAGCCGAGCCGCCATCATCACTGCAGCCGACCAGGCCGAAAGCCATTACCAATGCGAAAATCGCCCAAGTTGTCTTCTGATTGCTCATGTTTTCCTCCGACCTGTCTAAGTCATGGTTAGGTCTTGTCCAGATTTATATGCTCCTGCAGAAGGGTGTCAAGCGTGCGGTCTGTCTTATTTATCCTTCGAATCCACTGTTCTTCTATAAGTCTTGTGATCCACAGGGCTTGCGGCTCGATGATTTTCTGTGCATGTACAGATTTGAAGTGTCCGACCGTCCCAAACCTGGAATGCTGCCCATACGCGCGGTCGTAGCCCTGACTGGGCTCAACCCAGACACTATCCGTGCCTGGGAGCGGCGATATGGGGCCATTGAGCCTGCCCGAACCAATGGCGGAACGCGGCAGTTCAGCGAGGAAGACGTCAGTCGGCTGATTTGTCTCAAGGAGTTGCGGGAGCGAGGCTACGCGCTGCAGACCCTCGCCACGCTCCAGACGAGCGAGCTTGCCGCGATGCGCCGGAGCCAAGAGCCGCCGGTCCAGCCCTCGCGACCCACGCAGCCGCCCCTGTCGCCAGAACAGCAGGACTATTTGGATGCCATCGAGGAACTGGATGTCGGCGCAGCCCGGCAGAAGCTCACGACGATGAGTGAGGATCTCGGGAATCTGCAACTGATCATCAGCGTGGCCATCCCGATCATGTGGGAAGTGGGTCGCCGTTGGAGCGAAGGGACGCTGGGCACGGCGCCCGAGCGGCTGGTGAGGGCGCAACTCAAGAGCCTGATGACCCGCCGTCTCGAACTGATCCCGACGACGGCCGGAGCGCGGCGCCTGCTGTTCACAACCCCGGCAGGTCAGCTTCACGAGTTCGGCATTCTCGCAGGCTCCGTCCTGGCCAAGGAAGCCGGCTTCGACGTGCTCTACCTTGGGCCCGATCTTCCGACCGAAGACATCATCTGGAGCGTCGCGCGAAGCAACGCCGACATCTTGGTCTTGTCGGTGGTTCGGCGCATGAGCGAGGAAGAGATGAACCAGATGGAACGCCTGGTGAACACGGTCTCGCCAAACGTTCCAGTCTGGATCGGCTGTCCGCCAGGCCACCGGCTCGCCTCCCGGATCCCACGCGCCACCTTCATCAGCTCGATCGACGACTTCCAGATGGCAGCCTCTTCGCTTCTATCGGACGCCAGTGGCTGAGGCATCGCTTACGCGCTTCTTGCCTAAATCTGGACAAAGAGTCGATATTTCTCGCTGATTTGCTCTGGGTCGAGACCGGTGATCTCCAGCAACGGCCAGAGTTCTTCAAGTGTCCGATATAGCTTGGTTTCAGGAGCAGTGCGCGCTTGCTGATCCCATCCGGCTGCGCCATTGCATCGCGATTGAGGCTTGCGGTTTTCTAGACAGAACTTAGACAGATGCGGACACCCCCAAACCTATAGGAGTTTCTTGTCATGAACCGATCAACCCAAGGACCACGGCTCGCCCTGGCGGCTCTCGCGCTTGCCGTTGCCAGTACGACCGTCCTCCCGGCCCCTGCGGCGGCTTACCATTTCACCTATTACAAGCGCGGAAACCTGGTCGAGGAGCTCCAAGACGACGGCCGCTTCGGCGTTCTACTAGCGGCGCTCGAAGCGACCGGTCTGGACGAGGCCGTGGCCGATGGGCGCCTAACGCTATTCGCGCCGACGGACGATGCCTTCCAACCGCTCATCGACGACGGCACGGTCGACGCCTTGCTCGCCGAGCCCGGACTGGTGACCTTGACCAACATCCTTCTCTATCACGTCGTCGACGGCCGCGCGTCAACCTACAAGCTCGAACGCAAGCGCACCCCCGAGACGCTATTTGGTGAAGAGGTGATCCTCAAGCGGACCGCCGACGCGCTCTTCGTGAACGACTCCCAGATCATCGATGCCAACAATCGCTCTAGGAATGGCATCTACCACGCGATCGATGCGGTTCTTCTGCCACCAGAGGAGCCGATTGAGATCGACAGCATTGTCGATGTCCTAGAGCTCGATGGTCGATTCTCAGTGCTGCTCGCCGCCCTGGGGGCAACCGGACTCGACGAAGCGGTTGCAACTGGGGAGCTCACGCTCTTCGCGCCGACCGATGAGGCCTTCCAGCCGCTCATCGAGGCTGGGGTGATCGACCAGCTGCTCAACGAGCCTGGGCTCAGCACGCTCACGAATATTCTGCTCTACCACGCGGTCGATGGTCGCAGTAGCGCGTTGAAGCTCTTGCTCAACGGAAGCACAACCACACTGCAGGGGGCAGATGTCGAGACGACATACAGCAAGCGGAGTCTAATGATCAATGATGCAAAGGTCATCAGTGCCAACGGTCATGCACCCAATGGCGTGATTCACATCATTGACGCCGTTTTGATTCCGAGCGAAGAGCCTGCAGACCTGATCGCGCTTTTCGAGAAAGACGGCCGCTTCACGGTATTGCTGAGCGCGCTCGAGGCAACTGGCTTGGATGAAGCGGTCGCAGCGGGCGGCGTCACCGTGTTTGCGCCGACCGACGACGCCTTTCGGCCTCTGATCGAGGACGGCACCATCGACGCATTGCTCGAAGAGCCCGGGCTCGATACGCTGACGCAGATCCTTCTCTACCACGTGGTGGACGGCGAAAGAACGGCGAAGGACCTTGCTCGAAAGCGCCGCGTCGAGACCCTAGAAGGGTCGAGAGTGTATGTCTCCTGGTTCTTTGGACGGGTGTTCGTCAATCGTGAGAAAGTCGTCGACTCGAACCTCCGCGCCGCGAACGGGATCGCACATGCGATCAACGGCGTGCTTCTTCCCAAGACGCACTGACTCGCGAACGCATGGTCCACGAAGGCCCGCTCCTGCTTCTCGTAGGGGCGGGCATTCGCGATCGTCCTCTGCTACTCGCATGCTCCTCGCGTGACCTCGTGTCGGAACTCGAACAGACGCTCCAGATTCCGGCGGGCGAATCCAGCGCCAAAGGCTCGTCCCAGGACACCAAACGGCAGCTCGTATTCGATGTCGTCGGTCAATACACACTGATTCTCGCCACGTGGGCTGATGATGTGTTGGTGAAGCCAGCTGGCAAACGGGCCCTTCACCATACGGTCGGCGAACATCTTGCCTGGCTCGTACGCCACGTGCTCCGCGACGATCGTCTGCCAGAAGGGCCCTGCTTTGATTTGCAGGATCACGCGGGTTCCCACCTCGAGCGATCTCGGTGGCTGCAGGACCCTGGTTGTTTGCCAGGGAGGTTGCAGCCGTTCGAACGCGTCCGGCGCCTCGTGGAATGCAAACACCGTTTGCGCGCTTGCATTGATCACACTCTCTTTGACGAATCGCACGATTGTTTCTCTTTCTGACGGCCTCGGACTAGTGCTGTAGCCCAAGCGCGTCCCGGTAGGCCGAATCCCCGGCACCGTTGTGATTCCAATAGTCGTCGATGATGGCCTGGGTGCGTACCGCCGTGGTCCTTTGTGGGCCCACGTTTTCTTCCCAGGCCTGAATGATGTACGGGAAATCGGGCTCGTGATAGATGATGAGATCCCGTCCAATGTCCGCGTACTCGACGCGGACCGAAGAAACAGGATGATCGACCAGGTCGGTCGCGACCTCGACGTTCCTTGTCACGGCCGCCGGGTACGATCGCAGGCCCTTGTGGCGCATCCGGATGTAGTCGAGCCCGGGAATGATTCGCTGCGCGCCGGTCTGGATTTTCGATGGGTCGATTCGAATCTGCGACCACAGGCCGTCCTCGAGCGGGGCATCGGGGAGCGTCGACTCTCGGTCGGAGTCGTCCTGAAAGTACGAATGGAGCTGGACGTGCAGCCCATCCTTGCGACGATTGATCTGACTGTAGACGCTGCCGCACCACTCTTGCATCGAGCTGCTGACCTTGAGCGTTCGCCAATCCGGGGTCGCCGCAGGGGTAAACGAGGAGGTCATCAGGGTGTACGGATAGATCCCCGTGTAGAAGCGGCGGTAGGCGTTGAGCTTGAGAACCGAGATCGCGGTCGGCGAATCCCCGCGCTCCTGCTTCACTTGAGGCCCAGGGAGAAAGTCCTCCGTCACGAAGATCAAAACAGCCTCGCCTTCA
>Ga0316201_10000322_pt1 | contig 25865 bp, 28 predicted proteins | sample CS6wburrow_MG_FD_204516 | JGI IMG/M metagenome (GOLD analysis project Ga0316201, IMG submission 204516) | Coastal sediment microbial communities from Delaware Bay, Delaware, United States - CS-6 worm burrow | ecosystem: Environmental > Aquatic > Marine > Coastal > Sediment | place: USA... | reverse complement strand
TCCACTGCAACGCTGCGGCACCCCCCGGAACATTGCCGACACCGCGTTGTTCCTGGCGACCAACGATTACATTACCGGCGAAGTCATCCGCGTTGATGGCGGACGCCAGCTGCGTTAGCAAGGAAAAAGTATGAGCCGTTACTGGAGCAAGCTTGTCGATGATCTCGATCCCTACGTGCCGGGCGAACAACCCCAGGACCAGCAATACATCAAGCTCAATACCAACGAGAGCCCCTACCCGCCCGCGCCCGCGGTCGAGCAGGCAATCGGCAACTTCACGGTCGACCGCCTGCGCCGCTACCCGGATCCGCTAAGCACCGAACTGGTCACCGCGCTGGCCGATTACCACGGGCTCGATCCGACCCAGGTATTCGTCGGTAACGGCTCTGACGAAGTGCTGGCGCACGCCTTTCAGGCCTTTTTCAAACAGGATGAACCGATCCTGTTTCCCGATATCAGCTATAGCTTCTACCCGGTGTATTGCCGCCTCTACCAGATCGAGTTTCGCCAGGTAGCGCTCGACGATGCTTTCAGAATCGACCTGGACGGCTACCGTGGCGCCAATGGCGGCATCATCATTCCAAACCCGAACGCGCCTACCGGGATCGCGCTCAAGCTGGCCGAGATACGCGCATTGCTGGCGGACAACCCCGAGTCGGTGATTATTATCGACGAGGCCTATGTCGATTTCGGCACCGAGTCAGCTAGCCAGTTGATTGCAGAGTTTGACAACCTGCTGGTGGTGCAAACCTATTCCAAGTCGCGCAATCTCGCCGGACTACGCCTGGGTTACGCCCTCGGGCACGCGCATTTGATCGAAGGCCTGCAACGCGTCAAGAATTCATTCAACTCCTACCCCATCGACTGCCTCACCGACGCCATCGGCGTGGCGGCACTGGCCGACGAGTCTTATTTCCAGCAATGTAACCGACAGGTCATCGCCAACCGCGAACGCCTGTCGGCGGACCTGGCCGATCTGGGCTTCGAAGTGTTTCCCTCGAGCGCCAATTTCGTCTTCGTGCGACACCCCGACCGCGCGGCCGAGACCCTCTACCTCGAGCTGAAATCAGCCGGCATCCTGGTGCGCTACTTCCGGGCCGCACGCATCGACAATTGCCTGCGCATCACGGTCGGCACCGAGGGCGAATGCGATGCGCTAATCGACGCCCTTAAAACCATTCTCGACTAGTTACACTTTTCGTCCCGCACCCGCCTGATGTCATCCCGCGGCTTGAGGGCGGGATACCGCGGTCAAAACCAGGGCAGGATAATTAGAAACGTTTTCCTCGGTGGGTGAAGCCGCGAACCGGGGCAATCTTATAGCGGGAGATAAAGCAACTATAAGTCGAGTGGGAACAACTCCAGTCGCGGCGCGCCAGGTGCCATCCGTTGCCAGAGCTCGGCGTAGGTCTCACCGGTTTCAGGATGAGGTGTATGCGGCGCCAGGTCCTGCAGGGGTTTTAACACGAAGGCGTTCTCGAGAATTTCGGGGCGCGGAATCCTGAGACCGGGCAGATCGACTACCAGATCTCCATAGGTCAGGATATCGAGATCGATGGAGCGGCTGGCAAACTTTGGCAGGCTGCGGTCGCGCCCCAGCTTATTCTCGATTTCTCGAAAAATGGCAGCCACCTGCTCTACCTCGAGCCCGGTATCGAAACCCGCTACCAGGTTTAGAAAGTCGAATCCTTCGAAGCCCACCGCGGCCGAATCGTAAACCGGCGACAGGCAAAGCTCACCAAATTGCTCCCGCAGCGCGATAACCGCCTGCAACAAACGGGATTCACGATCGACATTGCTACCCAGGCCCACATAGACACGCGCACTCATGCGGTTTTTTCACCGCGCTCGATAATGACTCCGACCGATTTCGAACCGCGCACCGCGCCGGGCTTGTGCAGGGTCAGCTTGACCCAGGGCACGGCAAACTCTTCGCGGATAATTCGACAGATTTCCTCGGCCAGCGCCTCGACCAGTTCATACTCGCTCTGCTCGACGAATTCGATCAACCGCTTGGCAACGCTTTTGTAACTCAGCGCATCGTCGATACTATCGCTTTTCGCGGCCTTGCCAATATCGGTCGCCATTTCGATATCGAGACTGATGACCTGCCTGATTTTGCGCTCCCAGTCGTAAATGCCGATGACGGTCTCGATTTTCAGATCATGTATGAATACGACGTCCATTGGCTTGCTATCCGGCTAAAATTTACAGCCTGCAATCTTAGCGGCTGCACGCGGCAAAAGGAAACGCCAAAGCCCTGAATCACGTAAGATTTTTGGCCCGTGGCCGCTTGAATCCTGGATATGCTTCTGGTAGAGTTCGCGCCCTCTAACCATTCTCGCATTCAACGGAGTTCCACCATGTCCCGGGTCTGTCAAGTAACAGGGAAAAAACCTGTTAGCGGAAACAATGTGTCGCACGCAAACAACAGAACGCGTCGCCGCTTTCTGCCGAACCTGCAAAGCCATAAATTCTGGGTCGAATCCGAGAATCGCTGGGTAAAACTGCGTGTCTCCACCAAGGGCATGCGCATCATCGATAAAAACGGCATCGACGCGGTTATCGCCGACATGCGCAAGCGCGGCATCAAGTGCTAGGAGCAGCATTATGAGAGATTTAATCAAACTGGTTTCGACCGCTGGCACAGGCCACTACTACACCACGGACAAAAACAAGAAGAACACCCCGGACAAGCTCGTGTTCAAGAAATACGATCCCGTGGTGCGCAAGCACGTCGAGTACAAAGAGGCCAAAATCAAGTAAGCGGCCCGCTTTGACCAATACTAGAAAAACCGGCAGCCGCCGGTTTTTTTATGTCTCGAAGTTAACGCTTTTGAAGGCTTTAATATCGTATTCAGTCAGGTATGATTAGCCCCACACAAATCCCCGGGATTTCCATGACAGAAGCACTCGTTCAGGTTGATAACCTGTCCCGCTACTACCAGAACAAAGCCGCGATCAGCCACCTCAGCTTCAGCCTGAAGGCCGGCGAAGTGCTGGGATTTCTGGGTCCTAACGGTGCCGGAAAATCGACCACGATGCAGGTGATCAGCGGCAACCTCGCACCCAGCGAGGGTGAAGTCAGCATTGCTGGTCACGATATCCTCGAAGCGCCACGCGCGGCCAAGTCCCAACTCGGCTACCTGCCGGAGCACCCACCGGTGTACCGCGATTCCAGCGTCGACGAGTACTTGAAGTTCTGCGCGCGATTGCACCGCATCGCGTCGAACCGGGTGGCATCGGCGATCGACCAGGTGAAACAGCACTGTGGCCTGACCGAGGTCGGCGGGCGCCTGATCGGCAACCTGTCGAAGGGTTACCAGCAGCGCGTGGGCATCGCGCAGGCCATCATCCACGACCCGCCGGTCGTTATCCTGGATGAACCCACCGTGGGTCTGGACCCGATCCAGATTCGCGAAATTCGCGAATTGATACGTTCACTCGGCAGCGAGCGCAGCGTCATCCTGTCGACCCATATTCTGTCCGAGGTGCAGGCCACCTGCGACCGCGTGCAAATCATCCGCGCCGGTGAGCTGATCTACAATGCCTCGACCGAGTCGTTGAAACAGGGTCACGAGACCTCGGTCAGAATTGCGTTACGGCGAACTATCGAAGCTGCGAAACTAATCGAGTTACCCGGGGTGGAACATGCCGAGACACTTGAAAAGGGCCGTTTCCGTGTATTTTTCGCGGCCGATGCAAAGCCCGATGACCTGGTCAAAACGGCGGTAGAACAAGACTGGGGGCTTTATGAAATGATTCCCGAACAACAATCGCTGGAAGACCTGTTTATCGAGCTAACCCATCACGAAGAGGTCGACAGGCAATGATCTGGGTCATCGCCCGGCGCGAAGTCAGCGCAATGTTCCTGTCGCCGATGGCCTGGATCATTCTCGCCGTGATCCAGACCATTCTCGGTTACATGTTCCTGACCAACCTGGACAGCTTCTTCCTGCTGCAGCCCCAACTGCTTCAGCTCGCCAATACGCCCGGCGTCACCGATATCGTCGTCACCCCGTTGATGCAGGTCGCCGCGATCATACTATTAATGGTTATGCCGCTGATGACAATGCGTTCGATCGCGGACGAGAAGCGCAACCGCACGCTGAGCCTGCTGGTATCGGCGCCGCTCAGCATGTCGGAAATCGTGCTCGGAAAATACCTTGGCCTGGTGTTGTTCATCGTTATCCTGGTCAGCATGCTCATGCTGATGCCGCTGTCGCTGTACCTTGGCACCAGCCCGGATAGCGGCAAGCTGTTATCGATCTACCTCGGGATGCTATTACTGCTGGCGGCCTTTGCCGCGATTGGCCTGTACCTGTCGAGCCTGACCGAAAACCAGACCATCGCCGCGGTTTCCACGTTTGGTACGCTGCTGATGCTGTGGATTATCGACTGGGTCGGGGCCTCGGTCAGTAACGGTCAGTCGTTGCTCAGCTACCTGTCGATTCTGAAGCACCATCAGTCGATGCTCGAAGGCGTTTTCAAATCCAGCGATATCGCCTACTACCTGCTGCTGATCATCGGTTTCCTGGTGTTGACGATACGCCAGCTCGACCGGGAGCGCCTGTTGTGAGGGTAAATTCCAGTACCCGCTTGCAGTACCGTATCCAGTCAGGCGTCTTTCTGGTGTTGTTCGTATCGCTCTTGATCGTGTTTGCCTGGCTAACCAATCGTTACCCGTTAACCATCGACATGAGCGCCAACCAACGCAACAGCCTGTCGCAGGAATCGGCACGCCTGGTCGCCGGGATCGAGTCGCCGCTCGAGGTCACGCTGTTCGTGTCGCCGATCAACGACAGCAAACCGCTACTCGAGGCCCTGTTCGAGCGTTACCGCCAGCTGCAGCCCCTGATCGAGGTTAAAAGCCTGAATCCCGATCTGCATCCCGGTCTATTGCGCGCCCACGATATTCGCTATGACGGCGAAGTGCTGCTCGAATACCTTGGCCGCAACGAAAAAGTTTCGCAGGTGAACGAGGCCGCCGTCAGCAGCGCTATCCAGCGCCTGCTGCGCCAGGGAGAGCGCTGGCTGGTGTTTCTCGAGGGCCATGGCGAGCGCAACCCCTACCGGGAAGCCAATCACGACTACAGCCTGCTCGCCACGCAATTGGCCGGCAAGGGCTATACCATCGAAATCCTGAACCTGACCCAGACCAGCAGTATCCCTGAAAACACCGATGTCCTGGTACTGGCCAGCCCCAAGGTGCCACTGTTGCCCGGTGAAATCGAACTGTTGCGGGAACACATCGAACAGGGCGGCAACCTGCTATGGCTGGCCGATCCCGAACAGGCAAGCGAGGGCCTCGACATGCTTGCCGATCAACTCGCGGTCGAATTTCTACCCGGCATAATCGTAGACCCGAACAGCCAGCTGATGGGCCTGGACCGGCCAGACTTCGCGCTGGTAGGTGAGTATCCCCGCCACCCGATTACCCAGAACCTGGGCAGCCTGTCCTTGTTCCCGCAGGCACAGGCAATCGAGTTTCACGGCGAGGACAGCTGGCAGCAACAGGTTTTTCTACGCAGCGACAGCCGCAGCTGGAATGAAACCGGCGAGCTGCGCGGTGAAATCTTTAACGGTGATCACGACGACGAAAACCAGGGGCCGTTGAATATCGGGATGACGCTGGCCCGCAGCCACCAGAATAGCGAGGGCGAACTCTATGACCAGCGTATCGCGATCGTCGGGGATGCCGATTTCCTGTCGAATCGGTACCTGGGTAACGGCAGCAACCTCGATATTGGCGTCAACCTGCTCAACTGGCTGAGCCACGATGACCAGTTGATCGCCATCAGCCCGCGGCCGGCCCCCGACACCCGTCTCGAACTGTCGCAGGAAGAGCAGATCGCGATCGCGGTCTTTTTCCTGGTGCTGTTGCCGCTGACGCTGCTCGTCAGCGGTTTGCGCATCTGGCTTGGAAGACGAAAACGCTAATGTTTTCGCGCCGCTGGATCATCAACTACCTGCTGATCGTATTGATCATCGTGTTTACCTATGTCGGTAATCGCTTCGACGTGAAAACCGGTTTCCAGCAGCAGGCGGATATCACCGGGCTCGAGGCTGCGGACATCGAGTCGGTCGAAATCAAGACCGCCGATGCCTCCCTGTCGTTGCGACGCGGCAGCAACGGCTGGCAGCTCGAAGCGCCGATCCGCTGGCCCGCCAATAACATCAACGTCGAGCGCATGCTCGACATCGTCAACAGTCAGAGCGATTCGCGCCTCGACGCCGCCGAGATCGACCTGGCGAGCCTGGGGCTGGATTTCCCGAAGGCGATGTTGCGCCTGAACGATACCCGCGTGCTGTTCGGCTCGACCAACAACATTGGTGGACGCCGCTACACGATGATCGATTCGACCGTATTCCTGCTGCCGGATAACCATCTGCCATTTATCTCGCAGGGTTTGACGGGAATGGTCGACCGCCGCCTGGTGCCGCGCAGCCTCGGCCTGGCCAGGCTCAAACTCCCAGAACTGGAAGTCAGCCGGGACGCCGGCGGCGACTGGGTATCGACCACCAGCGATTATACGTCACAGCAGGCCATGCAACTGGCGGAAAACTGGCAGGGCCTGGCAGCGACCCGGGTCAACGCGTTCAACCCCGCGAGCACTCCGCGGCAGAAAATCGAAGCCGTGCTCGAGCAGGGCGAACGCCTGGAATTTTTTCTGATGTCGATCGAGCCCGAAATTGTTATTGCCAACCCGAGAATCGGCCTGCAGTATCATTTCGGCGCCGAATTCTATTACCAGCTCATTGCCCTGCGTCGCGATGACAATCCTGCCTAGCCTGCCACTGGCTGGGATCGCCAGGGCCGCAATACACGGGCGCCGCGACCAGGACTCGGGCGCGGTGCGGGCTTGCTCGCACTGGACTACCGGGATTTGGCAGAATCTTCTACCCACCTGCTGGCAACCGAAACCAGCTCCCGGATGGGCGACATGATGCTGGCCTGAGTATTCCATCAGCGCTAAGCTGTCGTCATGCCCGAATTACCCGAAGTAGAAACAACGCGCCGCGGGATCGAACCCCATGTATGCGGCCAGCAAATCGACGCGGTGATTCTGCGCGAGACCCGTTTACGCTGGCCGATCAGCGACGAGGTTGCCAGGCTTAAGGGCCGGCGAATAATCGCGGTGACGCGGCGCGGCAAGTACATGATCATGCATCTCGACCGCGGCCACCTGATCTGGCACCTCGGGATGTCCGGCAGCATGCGCATTCTGCCGATCGGGGCGGAATCGCAGGACCATGAGCACGTCGAACTGCAGTTAACCAACGGCCAGGCGCTCAGGTTTCGGGATCCGCGCCGCTTCGGCGCCCTGCTTTACAGCGAGACGGATCCATTACAGCACCGCCTGTTGCGGCAACTGGGCCCCGAGCCGCTGGAGGACGATTTCAATACCGATTACCTGCACCAGCGTTGTCGCAAGCGCAGCACGGCAATCAAGAATGTCCTGATGAACAGCCATATCGTCGTCGGGGTCGGCAATATCTACGCCAGCGAAGCGCTGTTTCGCGCCGGTATTCGTCCGACACGCGGGGCGCGGCGTATCAGCAAAACCAGCATCGCCGGGCTGGTTGAGGCGGTACGCGCAACGCTTGCCAGTGCAATCGAACACGGCGGCACAACCCTGCAGGATTTTACCCAGGCGGACGGCAAACCCGGATATTTCAGGCACGAACTGCAGGTCTACGGTAATACCGACGGATGTAAAACTTGCGGTACACCGATCAGGCACCTGGTCCAGGGACAACGGTCCAGCTACTACTGTCCTCGGTGCCAGACATGAAACTCGAGCGCGACAGCCTGCAACATCAACTCGAATCCTGTTTTTTCAATAATTCGACGGTCGAGGAAATCATCAACTCGATCCACGAACTCGAACCCCGCTGGCGGCAATTTGTTCACCAATGGGTACTGTCGGTCGCCAGCACGGAGCCGGAGATCGCCTACCAGTTTGCGCGCAAGGCCGGGGTTGCATTGCGGACGATTGGCCGCGAGGGCTGCGAGAGCTGGTTACAGTACGCACTCGACGTTTACTTCGAGCAGGGATTGCAGCCCGCGGTGCACGTCCTGGAAAACCTGGACCGGTTTATAGCGTCGCGGCGCAGAAGGTCTCGTGGTCTCGAATTCAACCGAATTCGTGGTTTGATGCAACATTTCCTGCACGCCCTCAACGGTCGCCGCCTGCAGCTGGAATCAAGCGAAGTATTGTTTACCGACAGCGAGACACTGCGCCTGCCTGAGCTTATCGATCACTTCGCGAGCGAATCCGAAAATTTCGCCTGCTTCAAGGCGATGGCTGCACACCAGTGGGCTCAATGCTGGTACGGCACCTGGCGTGCCGATAGCATTGCCCTGATTCCGCGAGATCAACCGATGCTGCGCACCTTTCATTATCTCGAGGCCTTACGCCTCGACGCCTGCATTGAACGCGACTACCCGGGGCTGGCGCGACAGATGGCGAGCCTGAGGGCCGAGACCCCGGCCACCTGGCAACCGCTGGAGGCGGAATTGCGCGATCCGGCGAGCACGGTTCTCGATTCGATTCGCCTCAGCGCCGAACACTGGGACAAACCGCGGCCAGACCCGTTCATCTACCAGGGCATGCTTGATCCCGACCGCGTTCAGGCAATCCTCGAGGCCCGAATTCAACGCGAAAAAAAACGCCTGCAGCTGGCGTTGGCGCGTATCGCCGACGAGCAGAACGATGTCGGCCAGCAGGACAGTCCCGGGGACGCCCGCAGCTCATCGCAGACACCAGAATTCGAACTCTCGACCGGCCAGGACTCGAGACCTCGCTTCGAGCTCGGGGGCAATCCATTGCCACCGGATAACGAACTCAGAGACCTGGCGACATCGATCCTGCAGGATCTCGGTGAAATGCCGCCCGAATATCTCACCGCTGCGGGCAACGGCGAGTACGACGCCAGTCTCGAGGCAACTTCACGGGAAGATTACCCGGATGGGGTTTTTGCAGGGACTTACCCTGCCAGGGGCGCTTTCCTGTATGACGAGTGGGACTGCACCCGCCAGGCGCATCGCAAGCGCTGGTGCATGCTGCGGGAGCGCGACATCCAGCCAGATTACGACTCCTCCTTCGTCGAAGATACGCTCCACCGGTATCGTGGTCACATCAAATCATTACGGCGCAGCTTCGAGGCCCTGCGCGACGAATACCGGATATTGAAAAAACAGCCGGATGGCGGGAATCTCGATTTCGATGCGCTGGTGGAAGCGATTGCCGACGTCCGCAGCGGCATGGAGATGACTTCACGCATCTATCGCAAGGCGCATCACGTTGAACGCAATATCGCGCTCATCCTGATGGTCGATATGAGCGGCTCGACCAAGGGCTGGATCAACGTCGCCCAGCGCGAGGCGCTCATCCTGCTGGCAGAGGCATTGAGTTCGCTCGATGATCGCTATGCGATTTACGGTTTCTCCGGCAATACCCGCAAGCGTTGCGAAGTTTACCGGATCAAGACTTTCGACGAAGCCTACGACCAGGAGATACGCGCCCGCATAGCCGCCATACAACCCCAGGATTATACGCGCATGGGCGTCACGATCCGGCACCTCAGCCATTTGCTCGATACGATCAATGCTCGCAGCAAACTGTTGATCACGCTATCGGATGGTAAACCCGACGACTATGACACCTACCACGGCGAGTATGGTATCGAAGACACCCGCATGGCGCTGCTCGAGGCCCGTCAGCGCGGCATTCACCCCTTTTGCATTACCATCGATGAAGAGGCGCGCGACTATTTGCCGCACATGTATGGTGAATCCAGCTACGTGCTGATCGACGACATCGGCAAGCTGCCCTACCGCATCTCCGAAATCTACCGCGGTCTTACCAGTTGACACTGTGGGCCCGTGCGTCCCTGCGTATCCAGGACCTCGTTGATACCGTGTGGTCGAAACAATAAGCTCCTGACCAGACTAAAAGGCAGATTCATGCCACAACAACTCGTTGCAAGACGTCTTTGAAATCATTAATCTTAACCCCTCATAAAAAGGGGAAATCGGGGGCTAGTTCATGAGAACGCGTATATCAGGGCTGTTTATTATTTGGATTGCGCTGTTGCTCGGAGGCTGTGCCAGCTCACCGAAAATGGCGTTTCTCGAAAATCCGCAAACCGAGCTGGACGCCGGCAAATCGATCTACCTGCTTAGTATCGATCTCAGCAACCAATACAAAACCGCCTATCAACCCAAGCTCAATTATGTCAGCCTGGAGAATACCGATACCGAAAAATTCACTAATTACGTGCTCGGTCCCGAAGCCAAGACCGAATCGGAAGACCCGCAGGTCGGTAATCAATACCTCGCCCATTTCAGCCTCGAGCCGGGTAACTACGTGCTACGGCACCTGGTCAGCGTCAATTCCGCTTTCCTGATCTACGGAAGCTTTATGACCCCGGTGCACGCGGAGATCGAGGTTAACGCACCAGGTATTTACTATCTCGGCAACGTCAACGGCTCGGTGCGTCAACGCCAGGGTAGTGAGTTCAAGGCTGGTTCGTCGATTCCGTTGATCGACCAGGCCACGGTAGGCGCCTCCGGTGGCTCCTTCGATGTCGAAATAAGCGATCGCTGGATCGATGACCAGCCGGCTTTCATTGCGACTTATCCAAACCTCAAAGACGCGGACATAAAAATGGCGGTGATGCCGCCTTTTGATCGCGCCAGGGCACAAAAATACTGGGAAGACCACTGACCGAGATAGAGATATGACGATTCACGCAATAGATTCGAACACCGATCCGGTTACCCAGGCCAGAATAGACCTGGCCGCGTCGTTACGCCTGGCGGTATACCACGAACTCGAGGAAGGTATCGACAACCACTTCACCGTCACCGTACCGGGGCACGACGATCGCTACCTGGTGCTGCCCTTTGGCCTGCACTGGTCCGAAGCGCGCGCCTGCGACATGATGAGCTTTAACGAGGCCGGCGAGACGCTCGACGGCGAAGGCGTCGTCGAACTATCGGCACAGTGCATTCATGCCCCGATTCACCGTATCACCGGCAGGCGGGTGGTATTCCACACGCATCAGAACTGGGCGCTGGCACTGAATATGCTGGCAGACAATCGCCTGATTCCCGCCTGCCAGACCTCGGCGTTTTTCGACGGGCGCATCGCATACGACGATCACTACCCCGGAACCGCTGACACGCTGGAGGAAGGCGAACGCCTCGCGGGCCTGATCGGCGACAACGAAGTCGTGTTCCTGAAAAACCATGGCGTACTGGTCGCGGTTGACTCGATCGCGCGCGCTTACCGGCTGTTGTATATGCTGGAACGCGTCTGCCGGGCGCAGATTCGCGCCATGAGCACCGGGCAGAAACTGCAGCCAATATCACGGGAGATCATCAAGCAGGTGCAAACGCCGGACGCAAACGACCGCCACAAGGGCGAGCGCGATAATCTCTTTTTTGCCGCGATGAAGCGCCTGCTCGACCGCGAGATGCCGGGCTACGCCGACTAGACCCGCTACCCGGCGATAAAGCGCATTAGTTGTCGCGAGACCGCGACCGGCCTTGATTGGTGTCGGCCGCTTCTTTAACATCGTGCGTTCGGTATACCTGAAGACACTACCATGGCCACCAAATTTCCCTTACGCATTCTCGTATTCTTTTTCACGCTGGCATTGACCGCGCCGGCCCTGGCGGTGCCCGCCGAGGGCACCCGAATCATGATCTCGGCGCCATCGAACTATGCCGTGGCTGCCGGCAAGGCGATATCCAGCAAGGGAGGCAACCTGGTAGACGTTGCCGTTGCCGTCGGGCTTGCCCTGACGGTTACCAATCCTTCCAACGCTTCACTCGGCGGCGGCGGATTCGCACTTGTCAGCATGGGCCAGGGCGTTGAAGTGCTGGATTTCAGGGAGTCCGCACCCGCGGCCACTTCACCCGAGTTTTATGTCAATCGGGAGAAAGGCGCTTCCTGGAACGGTGGCGCGGCCGTCGGGATTCCCGGCGTGGCCGCCGGATACTGGGCCCTGCACCAGAAGTATGGCAAGCTGCAATGGCCTGAACTATTCGACAGCGCCATGAGACTGGCACGGGAGGGAATCGAGGTTTCCGGCACCGCGTCGCGTTACGCCGAAACGCAGCAGGATAGATTCAACCCCGCTGGCCTGAAACATTTTTACAAGACCCCGGAGCAGCACTACCGGCCGGGTGATGTATTGAAACAGCCCGCGCTGGCGCGCGCACTCGAAAAGTTGCGCGATCACAATCTCGCCGGGTTTTACCATGGCGAGGTGGCCCGCGATATTGCCAACACGGTCCAGGCCAATGGCGGCGTCGTCACGGTAGCGGACATGGCGGCCTACAGGGTCCGTTGGCTGCAACCGCTGCAGACCGAGTTCAAGGGCCACAGGTTGTACACGATGCCGCCGCCTAGCAGTGGCGGCGCGGTCATCAAGGCGGCGTTCGAATTGTTCGAACGAATTGATATCGAACAGCATCAACCGCTTGGAGTCGATGAAATCCATCTAATGGCCGAGGTGTTGAATCGCGCCTTCCGCGGCAGGGCCCTGCTGGGCGACCCGGACTACCACGACAATCCCCTGGCCCGCATCTTGTCCGCCGGGTATCTCGATGAAATGGCGCGCAGCATCGATCTAGCACAGGCCACTCAACTGGCGCCACTGGTCGACAAGGCAATCGACGATTCGACCGAGACCACGCAGTTTTCGATTCTCGACGCCGATGGCAACGCCATCTCGTTGACGATCACCCTGAATGGCAGCTATGGATCGGGCGTGGTTTCTGAAAAATTCGGCATTTCACTCAATAATGAAATGGATGATTTCACCACTCGCCCCGGCGAACCCAACGCTTTTGGCCTGGTCCAGGGTTACGGTAATCGGGTTCAACCCGGAAAACGGCCGCTCAGCTCGATGAGCCCGACGCTTATCGCAAGGGATGGCAAAATCGTCATGAGCCTCGGCGCGGCGGGTGGTCCTCGAATCATCAGCAGCGTGATTCAAACGATCTATCGGGTGCTGGTAACCGGTCTCGATATCGATCGAGCAGTGCAGTTCCCGCGGGTCCATCACCAGTTTCTGCCCAATAAGCTGTACCTGGACGAATTCAAATTCTCACCTGAAATCGTGGCCGGCCTGCAGCAGCGGGGGCACGTAACCGTCGAACAGCGGCCCGGCTATCTTGGCAGGATCAAGGCCGTACGGTTAAATGACAAGAACTACCTGGAGGCGGCCTATGACAACCGCAGTGATGGCGCCGTTGGCGGGTTTTAGCACGGGTCCGGGAGACGGGTTAATCGAATAGATTTCGTGGCAGGCTAGTCGCTGCCGGTCAGCTTTTTATACTTTTCCATCAATTCTTCCTGCGTTTCCGGATACTCCGGGTTAAACGGAATACAATCGACCGGGCAGACTTCGACGCACTGGGAAACTTCGAAATGCCCGACGCACTCGGTACACAGCAAGGGGTCTATGACGTAGTATTCCTCGCCCGGCGAAATCGCATCGTTCGGACACTCAGGCTCGCACACATCGCAGTTAATGCACTCGTCCGTGATCATCAATGCCATGGATATTCTCCGGAGCTACTGCTTGAGGTTGTTTAACTTGGTCGTCAGGCGATGCAGTATCTCGGGGTGCAAAAACTCCGAGACATCGCCGTCGAGACGCGCGATTTCACGCACCAGGCTCGACGAGACAAAAGCGTAGTGTTGCGCGGCGGTCAGAAACACGGTTTCGATCTCGGGCGCCAACGAACGGTTCATACCAGCCAGTTGCACTTCGTACTCGAAATCTGAAATCGCGCGTAATCCACGAATTATGACATCGGCATCGCAATCGCGCGCGAAGTCGATCAGCAGGCCGGAAAATGGCTTTACCGAGATGCGGTCGTTGTGGTCAAAAACCGTTTCCAGCATATCAGTACGCTCCTTGATATCGAAAAACGGCTCCTTGGCCAGGCTATCGGCAACCCCGATGACAACGTGATCGAACATTTTCAGCGCGCGCTCACAGATATCGATGTGGCCACGGGTAACCGGGTCAAAGGTTCCAGGGTAGATCGCGGTTCCTTTCATGAATTGCCTCTAGTTTTCCAGCATCAGTTGCCGGGCAAAATAAACGCCAGATTCTAACGGCTTAGCCGCCATTCGGCTATAGCGTAGTTAACCTGGCCGGCCGATTTCTGTTTCAGCCAGTGCAGTTGAGGTGAAGGCAATTCGAATGCTTCCGCGACGGGCCATTCGAAGTAAACGCAGGCGCCAGGCAGCAGGCATTGCCGGTTTTCGAGCAGCTGAATTACCTGTTGGCGCAGCCCGGGCAGCGCATAGGGCGGATCAATAAAAACCAGGTCGAATTGCTGCCGCAGCCTGGCAATCGACGCCAGGGCATCTCCGCCGATCACCTCGATCTCGTCGGGGGCCAGTTGTCGTGCCTGAGCTCGCAAACTCGCGACCACCCGTGGCTGCTGCTCGAGTGCCACCAGCCCTCGAGCACCGCGTGACAGCGCTTCCAGGCCGAGTGCGCCGCTGCCGGCAAAACAATCGAGCACCATGGCACCTCGGCATTGAGCGGCCAGCCAGTTAAACACCGTCTCGCGAATCCGGTCCGGCGTCGGGCGCAGCCCCGCGGCCTCGATCACTTCGAGTTTACGGCCGCGCCACTTGCCGCCGATAATTCTGATCCGTGATTTCCGCGGGTCCGCCATATTCTCGCTATATGTGGGTTAGAAGTGCACAGTTGGAATCGCTTTCTGTTAGCATATTGTGCCTGAATTATGTTACCCGGAAAAACGATGTTCGGATTTAAATCTGCGCGCGATGGCGCGAGCGACAAACCGTCGGGTCTGTTTGCGTCGCTGCGCCAGCGACTCTCGAAAACCAGGGAAAACCTGTCTGGCGGGCTGGCTGATTTACTGTTGGGCAAAAAGCAGATTGACGATGAAATGCTCGAGCAACTCGAAGACCAGCTGTTGATGGCCGATGTCGGCATGCAGGCGACCCGAAAAATCACCTCGAGCCTGACCGAATCGCTGAAGCGCAACCAGCTCGGCGACAGCGAAACGCTGATCGGCGCGCTGAAAAGCACCATGAGCGAAATTCTCGCCCCCTGTGCTATCCCCCTGACCATCGACCCGGACAAGAAGCCCTTCGTCATACTCATGGTGGGCGTCAATGGCGCCGGCAAAACGACGACCGTCGGTAAACTCGCGCAACTGTTCAAGAACCAGGGACTCAAGGTCATGCTGGCGGCCGGCGACACGTTCCGCGCCGCCGCGGTAGAGCAGTTACAGAGCTGGGGAGACCGGCTGGATATTCCTGTCATCAAGCAGGGCCAGGGGGCCGATTCCGCGTCGGTAATTTTCGATGCGCTGCAATCCGCCCAGGCGCGCGACATCGATGTCCTGATCGCCGATACCGCGGGTCGATTGCACACCCAGGTCAGCCTGATGGACGAGCTAGAGAAGATCAAACGCGTGATGGCCAAACTCGACCCTGACGCGCCACAGGAAACCCTGCTGGTGCTGGACGCGGTTACCGGCCAGAATGCACTGGCGCAAGCCAGCAACTTCCGGGACGCAGTGGGAGTCTCAGGCATCGTGCTAACCAAGCTCGATGGCACCGCCAAGGGTGGTATGATCTTCAACGTCGCCGAACAACTGCAGACGCCGATCCGTTTTATCGGTGTCGGCGAAACGGTGGACGACCTGCGACCCTTCGATAACGAGGAATTTGTCAATGCCTTGTTGGCCGATACCTGAGCCTGATTCACGCCCATGATCGAGTTTCATAACGTAACCAAGCGTTACGAAGGTGGCTATGAAGCCCTGTCGAACGTTTCGCTGCAGCTCGAAGATGGAGACATGGCCTTTATCACCGGGCATTCGGGTGCCGGCAAGAGTACCCTGCTGAAGATTATCGCGCTAATCGAGAAACCGACCCGCGGCCAGGCACTGCTGAACCGAATCAACCTGAACACGGTGTCGCGGCATCGCATTCCCTATATCCGCCGTAATATCGGTATCATATTCCAGGATCACCAGTTGCTGTTCGATCGCCCGGTATTCGACAACGTGGCCCTGCCGCTGCAAATCCAGGGCTTTCGTCCACAGGAAATTGCCAAGCGCACGCGCGCCGCACTCGACAAGGTCGGCTTGCTGCACAAGGAGAAATCGATGCCGATCACGCTGTCGGGCGGCGAACAACAGCGCGTCGGGATCGCACGCGCGGTAGTGCACAAGCCCATGCTGCTGCTGGCCGACGAGCCCACGGGTAATCTCGATCCGGTGCTGTCGCGCGAAATCATGCAAATCTTTGTCGACTTCAACCAGGTGGGGGTCACCGTGCTGGTGGCAAGCCATGACCTGGGGTTGATCGACGATCTGGAAAAGCCTCGTATCACGCTTAACCGCGGCCAGTTGATCCTGAATGACCTGGTGGACGACAGACCGGAGGATGAGAATGGCTGGTAGCAATATTAGACGTCAAAGGCCGGCAACCAGTAACCGCATTTCGGCTTACCTGCTACATCACCTGCAGTCGCTGGTATTCAGCCTCGGCAAGATCTACCAGGCGCCGACCACCACCATCATGACGGTGGCGGTTATCGGCATAACCCTGTCGCTACCCGGTGGTTTCTACCTTTTCCTCAAAAACATCGAAGCGATATCGGGCGATTTCCGCTCGAGTACGCAAATCAGCCTTTACCTCGATCTCGACCTCAGCGAGAAACGCGCCCGCGAGGTGGAAAAGAACATTGCCGAAATGGGCTCGGTCGATTCGACCCGGTTTATCTCGCGCGACCAGTCGCTCGAGGAGTTTCGTCAGAACTCGGGCTTCGGCAAGAGCATTGATACCCTGAGCAGCAATCCCCTGCCGCATACTATCATCGTCGAGCCAGTAGAGGCCGAAACCTTCAGCGTGCGAAACCTGCTCAACAGTTTACAGGCGATGCCGGAAGTCGAGATCGCCAAGCTCGATACCGAGTGGCTGGAGCGCCTCTACACCATTGTCGAGATTGCCAAACGCTCGGTTATGATTATCACCATCCTGTTTGCCTGCGCGGTATTGCTGATCATTGGCAACACCATCCGGCTTGATATTCAGAATCGCTACCAGGAGATAATCGTCACCAAGTTAATCGGCGCTACCGATGCTTTCATTCGTCGGCCATTCCTCTACGGTGGCGTCTGGTATGGCCTGCTGGGCGGCATCCTTTCCTGGTTGATCGTCGAGATCGGCTATCTCGCCATTGCCGGCCCGCTGGAGCGGCTCAACCTGCTGTACCAGTCGAAAATGACGTTAATTACTTTTTCGTTTCACGACTTTATCATTCTGATAACATCTAGTACTCTACTTGGACTGGCCGGCTCATGGATCGCGGTCGCTCGTCATCTAAACCAGATAGAACCAAGCTAACCAGATAATTAATGCCTGCAAAACGCCGACTATTACTAATTGATTCCTCGGATTCGGCGCGCACAATCCTGTTCAAGGAAATCTCCAGCCGTGCGCCCGATCTCGACATTATTGCCTGTGGCAGCGGCAAGGAAGCGATGACAGCGGTCAAGCGTTACGAGTTCGAGATTATTACCACTGGCATCTCGCTGCCGGATACCGACGGTTACCAGCTAATCCAGGAGATTCGGCAAACACCAAAGAACAAGGATACGGCGATTTTCGTGGTTTCAGGGGATACCGACACGCGCGTCATGGGCGCGGACCTGGAAGACACGGACGCGGTAACCGCCTATTTTGACAAGGCCGAAGGCCACAGATCCCTTGTGAACTTCATCCTCAACTTCCTCGGCACCTACAACGAGATGCCGGTCAAGATTCTCTACGTCGATAAAAGCGCTACCTCGACCGCCATTACCACCGGCATACTCGAAAAGAACAATATCGAATACGTCCATTTCCGCGAGGCCACCGATGCCCTCGAATGCCTGAAACAGGATTTGGCGGCCGACGCCAGTTGCAGTTTCGACGTAATGATTACCGACCTGATGCTAACCAGCACGATGAATGGCTACGAGTTAATCCAGGCCGTGCGCAACGACCTCGGAATGGACTACCTGACGCTACCAATTTTGCTGATGACCATCGAGCCGGGGGAAGAAGAACGCACCGATTTCACCGCGATTTTCGGCGCCGGCACCAATGACTTCATTACCAAGCCGGTCGATGAAGACGATTTGCTGGCGCGCCTGCAAACGCTGATCAACATCAAGCGTCAAAGCGAAGCGCTGAATCCCTAGCCTGCCGCCGCGCCCTTGCTAGTGCTCATGACCGCCGGGGCCATGCACGTGGCCATGCTCCTTTTCTTCATCGCTGGCATCGCGAACCTCTTCCACGCTTACCTCGAACTTTAACGATTTGCCGGCGAGTGGATGGTTGGCGTCAACTGTCACCATGTCATCGATGACCTCGGTCACGACCAGGTTTATCTGACCCTGATCAGTCTGCGCGGTGACCGCCATGCCGGGTTCCACTTTTTCCATTCCCTGGAAGGCTTCCATGGGGACCTGTTGAATACGATCGTCACTGCGCTCGCCGTAGGCATCGACAGCGGCAACGGTAACCTCGAGTTCGTCACCGACCGATTTGCCTTCGAGCGCCTGCTCAAGGCCCGGAATGATGTTGCGCGCGCCGTGCAGGTAGGTCATTGGTTCGCCGTTTTCCGAGGAATCGATGACCTCGTCACTTTCTGAATCGGAAACCTTGTAATGAATGGTGACAACCTTGTGCTGAGCAATAGTCATGTTTATTCCTTAAGTTGTGTGTCCCGCAACGGAACGAATGATGGGGATACCAGGTAGCAGACCTCGATCGAATCACGAACGAACCTGGAGGCTTCACGCAAAGGCGGTATTGGGACCAAGAACATAACAAAACCTGACTCCACGAAACCCAAGTATAACAAGGCTGTCCAGCCGGATTTTGGTTTATTCCGGCAATGGTCTAAGGCTGGCACGAAAATAAAAAGTTGGTACTTCGGACTGATCCGGAACCGTTTTCAGGTCGTATAACATAAGAATTTTTCTTTTATATCCATACATTTAGCGCATATATTAATATTTGCTAATACACTTGAACTTTAAGTCGAATATATGCTCTAATTGCTAGCACTCGAACGGCATGAGTGCTAAAAACGAGACAAATCGAGGTAATTTATGAGCACAGAACTGGTCGCTACAAGTAAAACCATGCCCATGCTGCTGGGCAGCTCTAACCTGGACGCCTACATACAGGCCGCCAGAAGCATACCTATCCTGAGCGCTGAAGAAGAGTATTCACTGGCAAAAGACCTGCAGGAAACCGGTAATATCGAATCTGCACAGAAGCTTGTACTGCCGCACCTGCGTTTTGTCATCAAGATCGCGAACAATTATTCAGGCTACGGTCTACCGATTCCCGACCTGATCCAGGAAGGCAGCATCGGATTGATGAAAGCGGTCAAACGTTTCCGCCCCGAGGTTGGCGTGCGCCTGGTATCCTTCGCGGTACACTGGATCAAGGCTGAAATCCACGAGTACATCCTGAAGAACTGGCGCATCGCCAAGGTGGCAACCACCAAGGCGCAACGCAAATTGTTCTTCAAGCTGCGCAGCCAAAAGACCCGTCTTGGCTGGTTCAAGTCCGAAGAAATCGATCACGTCGCCGAAACACTGGGCGTCACGCGAGAGAATGTAATCGAGATGGAAAACCGGCTTAACAACTATGACGTCGCCTTCGACCCATCCAGCGACGAGGACGAAGATTCAGCTTACCTGGCGCCCGCAAATTCGCTGGCATCAAACACCCCTTCACCTGAATTGTTGCTCGAATCACAGGACACGGAGCAAAACAATATGCGGATGCTGGGAACGGCACTGGAGAATCTGGACGACCGCAGTAAGGCCATCGTAACCCGTCGCTGGTTGACCGAACCCAAGGCGACGCTGCACGAACTCGCCGACGAGTATGGCGTTTCCGCGGAACGTATTCGCCAGATCGAGAGCAACGCTTTCAAGACAATCAAGTCTTCATTCGTCGCTTAAGAAACTTCACTAACTCGGTAAATTAAAGCCCGGCCTGTCCGGGCTTTTTTTGTATCCGATGTATTTATAAATAAATACTATAATCAGAGCTGTTACCTATCGAGTTTGTAAATATGCCGGACACCGATTCGCCCGTCGATGACATCGATTCGCCTGAGTATGAGGATGTCGAAAAAACCCTGCTTGAAGCCAGGGTCAAGGCGCTCGAGACAGACCTGCGGCAGAAAAAGGAAATCATCCTGGCCCAGCATACCAAGCTCGAGGCGTTTTTCGAGTCGTCGATTGACGCTCTGGTGCAAATGGATTTCGACGGTCATATTACCGGTTGGAACCAGCAGGCGGAAAAAATTTTTGGCTGGAGCGCCGATGAAATTCTCGATCAAAGGATAGAAGACACGATAATTCCCGCGCGCTACCGGGCAGCCCATCGCAAGGGCATGAAAAAATTTCTGGAAACCGGGGAAACCTCGGTCATGAATACCCTGATCGAAATTCACGCCCTGCATCGAAACGGTCATGAGTTTCCGGTTGAAATGTCATTATCGGTTCTCGATTCACCCGATCTGCAGGAGTTCAATGCCTATATCCGCGACATTTCGGAACGCAAGCACGCCGAGACCGTGATCTGGAACCAGGCTAATTTTGATTCGCTAACCAGCCTACCCAACCGTAATCTGTTTTTACAGAAGCTCGAGCACGAAATCCGCTCCTGCGATCGCAGCAATCAGTCGCTGGCGCTAATGTACCTGGACGTAGATCGATTCAAGGACGTTAACGACTCGCTGGGGCATGATATGGGTGACTTGCTGCTCATCGAAATCGCCACCCGACTGAAAAAGGTCGTGCGCGAAATCGATACCGTCTCCAGGCTCAGCGGAGACGAGTTTACGATCATCCTCGGGAACATAGACGATCAATTGTCCGTCCAACCGATCTGCCAGGAATTGCTGGATGCGCTGGCGCAGCCTTTTCAACTCGATAACGAAAAGGTTTTTCTAACCGCCAGCATCGGCGTGACCTTTTACCCGCAGGATTCGAAGAATATAGAAAGCCTGCAGCGCAACGCCGACCAGGCCATGTACGCCGCCAAGTCCGAGGGTAGCAATCGGTTCAATTTCTTTACTCCCGAGCTGCAGCAACGCGCACTCAGAAAGCGCAAAATGATCGGCGATTTACGCAAGGCAATCGACGATCAACAGTTTGAAATCTATTACCAGCCGATTATCGATATGCAGCATCAAGAGTTGACCAAGGCAGAGGCCTTGCTGCGCTGGCACCATCCCGATGCCGGCCTGGTGAGCCCCGCCGTGTTTATCCCGATTGCGGAGGAAACCGGGTTGATATCGGAAATAGGCAGCTGGGTCTTTTACAATGCAATCGAGAAAGCCGGCCATTGGCGGGAACAGTACAATCAGAATTTCCAGGTCAGCATCAACACGTCGCCCCTGCAATGGATCGACGAGGCGGCGGCCATGAGTCAGTGGTTTAGCCACCTCGATGAGGCAGGCATCAGCGGGCAGGCCATAAGCGTGGAAATTACCGAGGGATTGTTGATGGACGCCCGTGACAAGATCACCAACCGGTTGCTCGACTTCAGGGACGCCGGGATTCAGGTTTCAATCGACGATTTCGGTACCGGCTATTCTTCGCTGTCCTACCTGAAGCAGTTCGATATCGATTATCTAAAAATCGACCAGTCTTTCGTGCGCAACCTGGATCATGATCAAAACGACCTAGCGCTCTGCGAAGCCATTATCGTCATGGCGAAAAAACTCGGAATCAAGGTGATCGCGGAAGGCGTTGAATCCGAAAACCAGGATCGCTTGCTCAAAGAGTTCGGCTGCGACTTCGGCCAGGGCTATCTTTACTCGCGACCGGTACCGGCATCCGATTTTGAAATTCTGCTCGATCGATGGGGCGACAAGGATACGCCCGCATCGAAACGCGGCACCGCCTGATTGCAGCCCCCAGGATCAGCCTCCGGTCGGAAAAATCTTCAACTGGCGCCTACGATACTGCCGCGTTTTGTATTGCGCTGACCCGGTTTTTCCAACCGGGGGCAAAAAAAAGCCCGGCCAGGCCGGGCTCTTGATTTTGCGTCGTTTGCCGATTACAACCAGTAGACGAATATGAACAGCCCCAGCCAGACCACGTCCACGAAGTGCCAGTACCAGGCCACCGCTTCGAAGGCGAAGTGATTTTCCGGGGTAAAGTGGCCCTTGGCAGCACGGATCATGATGATCAACAGCATGATGGCGCCCATGGTAACGTGGAAACCGTGAAAACCGGTCAGCATGAAAAAGGTGCTGCCGTAGATTCCCGAGTCGAGTCGCAGATTCAGATCCTGGTAGGCGTGCACGTACTCGTAGCCCTGCAGTCCGACGAATCCGAAGCCAAGAGCAACGGTCGCGAACAACCAGTAAACCAGCCAGGTTGTATCCCTGCGCTTGAGGGCCCAATGGGCCAGGGTAACAGTCCAGCCCGAGGTTAACAGGATCGCGGTATTTATCGCCGGCAGGCCCCACGCGCCCATAACCGCCTTGGCTTCATTGTATTTTTCTCCTAACGGCACCGACAATAGTGGCCAGGCGGCCTCGAAATCGGGCCACAGGTATTGTGCGGTCGCATCGTTATTCGACGCGCCGTCGAGCCACGGGACGGAATACTGTCGCGCGTAGAACAGCGCACCGAAGAAAGCGGCGAAGAACATGACCTCGGAAAAGATGAACCAGCTCATGCTCCAGCGAAAAGTCGTATCAACCTGTTTGCTGTAAAATCCGGTCAGAGACTCGGTGATGACCTGGCCGAACCAACCATACATCATGAAAATCACAATCGCGAGACCGACAAAAATCGGGGTCGCGCTCCAGGTGTCATGCAGGTAGTTGGCAACACCCACCACGGTCAAGGTCAGCCCGATGGAGCCGATGATTGGCCAGTGGGTGCCATGCGGTACGTAATATTCTTCGTTGGTAGCACTACTCATGGATCGTCTCTCTCTTTATCCAAAATGCGATTTTTTATCCCTGGTCCTGACTGAAAAACGTATAGGAAAGGGTAATCTGTTCTATTTTGTCCGATATGTCCCTGCCGACAACAAATCGCAGCGGCATATCGCGTGTCTCGTAGCCCTCGAGCGCCTGCTGGGTAAAGCAGAAACATTCGGTCTTGTTAAAATGTCCGGCCGCCGAGCCGGGTGAAACGCTCGGTATCGCCTGCCCCAGCGTTTTGTCCTTGCTGGTGCTGCGCACCCGGTACATGGCTTCGTATACCTGCCCCGGGTGGATCTCCATCTTCGTCACCAGCGGTTCGAAGTCCCAGGGCAACCCGGAACTGGTGTTCGCCAGGAAACGGACCTCAATGGTACGCGACCGGTCAACCGGATCGGTGACCTCGGCAGCCTGGATGCGGCCAGTCTTGCCGTTGAGGCCGGTTATGTCGCAAATCACGTCATACAGCGGCACCATGGCAAAACCGAAGCCAAACATCAGCAGCGGGATCATTGCCAGTTTCAGCGGGCTGGTGGTTTTCATCAAAACTTGCCCCACAGAAACGTGGCGACGAAAAACGTGACCACGATCAGCACGTGCGCAACGACGATACGCCAGGTACGTCTGCGACGTTCCGAAGAGGCAAAGTACTCCTCGTCCTGCTGTTGCTGCTGCATCAAGATCACGAGTCGCTCTTAATGCCTACTTGACCTGCGGCGCCTGGGTGAAGCTGTGGTAAGGCGGTGGCGAAGACAGTTGCTCAAATTCCAGGCCGGTGGCGCCTTCCCATACCTTGTCGGTCGCTTTTACTCCGCCCTTGATCGTCTTGATCACGATGTAAAGGAAGAAGATTTGCGCCAGGCCGAAGGCGAAACCGCCGATACTCGAGATCTGGTTGAATTCGGCAAATTGCAAAGAGTAATCCGGAATACGTCGCGGCATACCCGCGAGGCCGACAAAGTGCTGCGGGAAGAACAACACGTTCACCGCGATCGTCGACCACCAGAAATGGATCTTGCCGAGAGTCTCGTCGTACATGTGCCCGGTCCACTTTGGCACCCAGTAGTAAAACGCGGCGATGATGGAGTACAGCGCGCCCGTTACCAGCACGTAATGGAAATGCGCAACCACGAAATAGGTATCGTGGTATTGCGTGTCGACCGGCGCCACACCCAGCATCAGGCCGGAGAAACCGCCGATGGTGAACATAACGATAAATCCGAGCGCGAACAGCATCGGGGTCTCAAAGGTCATCGAACCTTTCCACATCGTGGTAACCCAGTTGAATACCTTGACCCCGGTCGGCACCGAAATCAGGATCGTCGCGTACATGAAATAAAGCTCGCCCGCGACCGGCATACCGGTGGTGAACATGTGATGCGCCCAGACCATGAAAGACAGGATCGCGATCGACGCAGAAGCGTATACCATCGAGCTGTAACCGAACAGCGGCTTGCGCGCGAAGGTCGGCACGATCGCCGAGATAATACCGAAGGCCGGCAGGATCATGATGTACACCTCGGGATGCCCGAAGAACCAGAAGATGTGCTGGAACATGACCGGGTCACCGCCACCGGCCGCGTCGAAGAAGGAGGTACCGAAATGACGGTCGGTCAGCATCATGGTAACCGCGCCGGCGAGTACCGGCATAACCGCGATCAAAAGGTAGGCGGTGATCAACCAGGTCCAGACGAACAGCGGCATTTTCATCAGGGTCATGCCGGGTGCCCGCATGTTGAGAATGGTCGCGATGATGTTGATCGAACCCATGACTGATGAAATACCCATCAGGTGCACCGCGAAAATGAAGAAGTCGGTCGAATCCGGCGCATAGGTCGTCGACAACGGCGCATAGAAAGTCCAGCCGAAAGCCGGTCCGCCACCTTCCATGAACGCGGTCGATGCCAGCATCGCAAACGCGAAAGGCAGGATCCAGAAACTCCAGTTATTCATCCGCGGTAGCGCCATATCGGGCGCACCGATCATCATCGGCACCAGCCAGTTCGCCAGGCCAACGAATGCCGGCATGATCGCACCGAACACCATCACCAGGCCGTGCATCGTGGTCATCTGGTTGAAGAAGTGGGGCTCCACGAACTGCAGTCCGGGCTGAAACAGCTCCAGGCGAATAATCATTGCCATCGCACCGCCGTACAGCAGCATGATGAACGACAACCAAAGGTACAGGGTACCGATGTCCTTGTGGTTAGTCGTCGTAACCCAGCGCATCAGGCCCTTGGCCGGACCGTGATGGTCGTGCTCGTCGTGAGCGGTGTCGTGTGTGATTTCAGTAGACATCTAATACCCCTTATCTTGCATTCTTGATCGCGGAAGGCTGGATCGTGTCGCCCACGCTGTTGCCCAACGCATTGCGTTCGTAGGTAAGGACCGCGGCAATATCAACGTCGTTAAGTTGACCCTTGTAGGATGCCATCGCGGTACCCGCCTTGCCGTTGACGACGATATCGATATGCGCCGACGGGTCCGGGTTATTAATGATGGCACTGCCGGTCATCGCCGGAAACGCGCCTGGAATTCCCGCTCCAGTAACACCGTGGCAAGCTGAGCAATTGGTCTTGTAGACCTCTTCACCTCGGGCAACGAGATCCTGCATGGACCACTCTTGCTCGGCTGCTGAAGCAGCTGCCGCCGCTTCTTCTTTCTTGCTCACCAGCCATTGTTCGTATTCAGCTTCGGTAACCGCTTCCACCACGATCGGCATGAAACCATGGTCCTTGCCGCACAGCTCGGCACACTGCCCGCGGTAAGTGCCAGGTTCTTCGATCAGCGCCCACGAGTCGTTGATAAAACCCGGAATCGAGTACTGC
>Ga0316201_10000321_pt1 | contig 25922 bp, 22 predicted proteins | sample CS6wburrow_MG_FD_204516 | JGI IMG/M metagenome (GOLD analysis project Ga0316201, IMG submission 204516) | Coastal sediment microbial communities from Delaware Bay, Delaware, United States - CS-6 worm burrow | ecosystem: Environmental > Aquatic > Marine > Coastal > Sediment | place: USA... | reverse complement strand
CACCCTATACCCATAATAGCGTATTTTTCTTCTTAAATTATAGCGCGAAGACAAACGCCCGAATTTTAATGGTGCCCTTAAAAAAGTGCGTCGCAGGTTGTTAGCCTCATCATCATAATACTCCCGAATATCGAGGGAATCGTTATGGTAGGCAAAAGCATAAAAGGGAACCCCCTTATGCTCAAAATAGGCTGCTTTAATATGGGCAGCCCCGGCATAAATGCTATCATTTATATATTTCTCATCATATATTATGCGAAATTTATCTCCGGCGTCTAACTTAAAAAAATCTATGGTCCACGCATAGATCCCGGATAGCTCGTTCACCATAAGATAATCTATATTTTCTTCTACAATTACGTTGGAAAGGGATCCCCCCTGTGGAATTATTCCCGATGCTTCGCGTTCTACAAGCTTTACTTCTTTCCTACCGCGGTAGGCCAGGACGGTATCCCGAAAATCTACTACTGTGTAGTTAATAGGATCATTTTCGTAAATAAATACCTGAGCTATTTCTGAAGTATCCCTTGATTTAAGGATGGTGTAAGGATTGCCAACCCTAATGCGGCGTACATCAAAGGTATCCTTGTATTCCTGTGTAAGTTGGTATATTTTGGGATAATCTACCTTGTTGCGGGTCATTAGTTCACCAAAAATATCCCCTTTTCGAATGGTGTCCTCAACAACAGCAAAGTCGTTTAGGTTAAATCCATATTTTTCAATATTCCTGGGAATGCTTTTTTCCTGAATGTCGGAAGTCTTTTCTGTATCGAGTGTGGTGGTCTTATTTTCTCCACATGCAGTCAAGAAAATAAATGCTAGTAAGATGCCCCAAACTTTTTGCATTGTTAGTCTTTTACTTTTTCCGGGTTAAAGATATGGTCTACCCATTGTTTTCCCCAATTGTCTAAATCTTGTTGATTGTGCAATTTCGGAAAAAACACCACCTTTTGAAAACTTGGAGGGAGATATTCTTTCCAATTGGTACCTCCCGTTGCTTCAATGGTCGTATTTCCTTTGTTCAAATACCGATACGCCGATCCCATGTGCACTAGTGGCCAATTTATATTGGCATTGAGGTCCATTCTTTTTAACGCTTCTATCAATGTTTTATTATTACGGCTCTTTTCTGGAAGTGTAAGGTATTTATGATAGATTGTACTTCCTTTAATTTCTTTAGCGATCCTGATAAATCGAGGTGTATACCTGTATTCAAATTGTTTAAGGGTTAGGGTTTTTTCGCCTGTTTTAATATCGGTAGCACCTTTCTTCCAGTAAATGTGCTCATAGAGGTCCTCAATAGGACTTTTAGAGGTAAATTTTTCCCTATCCGGTTCATATACCAGATTTTCCAAGGGGGTGGCATAGATCTCAATCATCCTGTATTGAGCCGATTGAAATCCACTTGATGGCAATAGGGCCATTCTGTAACGTAGAAACTGTTCCCGCTGCATCCCTTTGATCATAATACTAAAAGAGGAGATCAGAGCCTTGTAATAATTGTTGATCCTGTTTGCCTTTTCTATGAATACCTCAACATTCTGAGACTGGTCGTCCACGATCTGTTTTTGCTCATGAAGAATGAGCTTAAAGTAGAGTTCTGTAATTTGATGGTACATGATGAAAATCTCCTCATCCGGAAAATAGGTCCTTGGTACCTGAAGACTTAAAAGGGTGTCAAGATGTATATAATCCCAATAGGTAAGATATCGTTGATAGAGCAACCCATCTAGATAAGAGCTTAGATCCTGCCCTGAATCCTTGTATTTTTCGGCTAATTTTAAGATCTGGGATTCTATCTGCTCTTTATTTTCCATAGGTGTCTTAGTCCATTATGATCTTGAACTGGTGCTTTAATCCATTATATCCGTCCAGATCTGCTTTTAATGACCCAATAGTAAGATCGGCCTTTATTCTAATGGGGATTTTGTTCATGTCATTAGAGACCCATAAAGCTAGGCTTTCCTGTTCTTTAAAAACTCTTCCAGATTGTACATAAGGCCTAAATTTAAGGCATTCTACCTTCCCGAATTTGGTTTTTAGAATCTCTTTACCCAAATATTTTAATTTGAATTTGAAAATACCGTCATCATCGTACAGCATGTTCAAAATAATTGATTCTCCAATGACCAGATCTTTGGCCTTATAATTATTTCTCAAATAATAAAAAGCAGATATCAGGTCCTGAATACTATCCTTAATGGTAAAATTAAACTTTTTATTGTTTTTCTTATCGTTTAATATGGCCTCATCCTTCTTGTAATTAAAGTCGATCTCAATATCCTTGGTGTACCCTCCTTCATCTACTTTTCGGATAAACTTGTAGGGTTTTCCGTTTTCCTTGCCAAAATAACTCTCATAGGTGTCATCCACCTTAAAAAAGATGCTTGCAAAGCCGGTGGTCTTGCCGTTTCCTACTACATGGTATACCGGCACGTCCTGTATGGTATCGGTCTTTATATGCAGGGTAGCATAGCTGGCATTCAAAAAACCATAGTGTATACGGAACTTTAACCACTCTCCTGGTTTATATGCCTCCGAGACTCCTTGCCCGTGCACTGCAAATTGAACGAATACAAAAAGAAACAATAGCCTTCTTTTCATGGATAATTTTCGAATAAAATTACTAAAACCACTTTCATTGCATGGCTTTTAACTTAATTAAACAACTTTTATTCCAAACTATTGTATAAAAAAAGCCCCGACAGGTGTCGGGGCTTTTTCCTAAATAACCAACCAAACTTTAAATTATGAAAAACCAATACTTAAAGTTATAAGGGAACCACCCCTTATGGTTACAAATTTAATACAACTTTGGTAACACCGAAATCGTTTTAACTTTATTTAACTTCATTCTTAACAATACTTTATAAGTTTTAATGCTATTTAGCATATTTTACACGAAGAATTAAAGTGTACCCCTGGATTCCTGTTCGCGTTCTATGGCTTCGAACAAGGCTTTAAAATTCCCTTTGCCAAAAGATTTAGCCCCTTTTCTTTGAATAATTTCTATGAACATGGTGGGCCTGTCTAATATGGGTTTTGTGAATATTTGAAGCAAATACCCTTCATCGTCCCGATCTATCAGTATGCCCAGGTCTTTTAGAGGTTCCAAATCTTCATCGATCTCACCCACACGGTCTAAAACGGTTTCATAATAAGTTACGGGTACTGTTAAGAATTCTACTCCCCGATCTCGGAGAGAAGATACAGTCTCAATTATATTATCTGTGGCCATTGCCATATGCTGTACCCCGGCGCCGTTATAAAACTCAATATATTCTTCAATTTGAGATTTCTTTCTGCCTTCGGCAGGCTCATTAATTGGAAATTTGATGCGGCCGTTCCCATTACTCATTACCTTGCTCATGAGCGCAGTATATTCAGTGGATATATCCTTATCATCAAAAGAGACCAGTTGTGCAAAGCCCATTACATGGGCATAAAAATGGCACCATTTATTCATTTCATTCCATCCTACGTTCCCCACCATGTGATCAATGTACTTGAGCCCTACATCGGTAGGTTGATATCGGGGGTTCCATGCGCGGTATCCGGGCATAAAAATGCCTTTATACCTGCTCCTTTCAACAAATACATGTACTGTTTCTCCATAGGTATGTATTCCTGACAGCACTACATCACCATGAGAATCTTTCAGGGTTTTTGGTTCAAAATAGGATTCAGCCCCCCTTTTTACAGTTTCCTGATAGCTTTTAGCAGCGTCGTCTACCCAAAGTGCTATGGCCTTTACACCATCGCCATGCCGGTCTATATGTCTGTTGATATCTCCCCCCGATTTTAGGGGAGATGTTAGTACCAACCGTATTTTATCTTGCTGCACCACGTATGAAACCCTGTCCTTTAACCCCGTTTCCAGTCCGGCATACGCCAATGGTTGAAAGCCCCATGCGGCCATATAATAGTAAGCAGCCTGTTTGGCATTACCAACATAAAGTTCTACGTGATCTGTCCCCAACAAGGGTAAAAAGTCCTCTGCCTCCGGATTTTCCTTTGGCAAGTGAAGTGAAGTGTTATCTAATGTAGCCATGATATTTTTTTGAAATGATTATAAAGTTAATATGTGTGTAAACCTAAATATTCAATTTGATTAGGACTACCACATGGCCCGGAGGTGGGCGGTTATATCAATTCTTGTATGCAACATGCTGGTATATTTATTAAAGCAAAGATCGTAAAAAAAGGTGAATACCGGAATACAATACCCGTCTTCCTATAGTCTAAAGGTTTTAGATATTCCCTAGAACCAGTAGCCTATGCTAAAGAATAAATTACCGTCCTTAATCTCAGGAGACCAGGAATACAAAATTTGAACTGGTCCAAAGAAAGACTCCCATCCGTAGCCAAATGCATATCCCGAATAATCGGGCTCCGTAAACCATTCCCCAGTTCTAAATATATCGTCATCCACATTGGAAAAATTGGCCGCAAACAACAGATGGTTCTTAACGGCGAATTCATAATCTAGCCGGGCATATGCCTTTACATAACTGTTTCCGGGAAGGCTTAAAAAGTCATAACCCAGAAAGGATTCAAAATTGTTAAGCAGCTTATTCCCATAACCACCCAAAACAAAATCTAAAGTAGAAACACGTGAATTCCCTAATTTAAAGCCTCCCTCCGTTTCAAGATTCAGGGACAGATTCCCAAATAAGGGAAAGGCGGCACCCATACGCGCCTTTGAAATGGAAAACTCTTTGAAATTATCATTAAAGTCCGAAGACCATAAATAGAAATGAAAGTCGCCATTAAAATAGAAGCCCCTGGATGGGAAATATGAATCATCATACGTATCGAAAACCAATTGTCCGTAAGTGCTCAGATAGTTGCTTTTTTCAAAAAACGTATTAGAATCTGTTGGGGTGCTTGTTGGTGGGTCTCCACTAATATTTACTTCATTTAAAGTGGTAGTACTATATTTTAATAATTTGTGTTCCAACCCCATGGTAAATGCAAACTCCTCATTGATCACCGTTTGTAGATAGGCCTGGTTTGTAAAGTCCGAAACATCCAGATTTATTTTGCTAATGTTTATATCATCCGGCACATCAAAATTAGATTGTATTATGCTGTAATCGATCTCCCGGTCAAATTCGTAAAACCTTGAATTTATACCAAAACTCCAATAGAACCCTTTATCTACATAGTATTGAAAATTGTATCGGACATTATCCCCTAATATAAAATCCAGGGAAGCAACGTCGTCATTCATTAACACATTCTTTTTTGTGAGATTTATCAGGGCAGCACTTTTATACAGGTTGTCATAATGGGCAGCGATCCGTAAAAATGATTTATTGGGGTTTTCGGTAAGGGTAATCACCAGATCCTGTGCCAAACCATTAGAAGTTAAAGAATATCTGATAGATTTAAAATTCCCGGTTGCCGCAAGGTTACTGATGCCTTGCTGTAATTTGGAAAAACTTACTTCTTCGTTCAAATTAATTCGCAGTTTACCTTTCACATATGCTCTGGTATAACTGTTATTCCCTTTAAGGACAAGCCTGTTAACAACGATGTTTTCTTGCTGAACTATGGATTGTTTTGGTCGTTTAATGACGCCTTGTTTTTTTGCAAGTTCCTCAAGGGCATCCATATGTTCCAAAGCCGCAATTTCGCCGTTTTCGATGATGCGATTTTTCAAATTAAAATCGATCACGGAAAAGTTATTCATATTTGGTTTTATATAAATATCGGTAAGCTGTGCTTTCTTTTGCATGTCCCGTACCGTCCTGAAATTATTGATCTGCAGTAATATTTCTGTGGCCGATAGTAGTGATTCCCTGTCACGCAATCCATGCTGAACGTCCACACCTATAACAAAGTCTGCCCCCATGTCCCGAACCTCTGATACAGGATAATTGTTTAAAACACCTCCGTCTATCAATATCTGACCATCTACCTCCGAGGGTTCGAACAGGGAAGGAAAGGTGCCACTTGCCAGGATTGCCTCTGGCAAATACCCTTTGTCCAAGATCACTTCTTGCCCCGTTTCTACATTGGTGGCAATACAGAAAAACGGAATGGGCAGCTTGCTAAAATCACGCTCATCTTTTACGTGATAAAGTAAACGTACCAACTCATTATAAATGTTTTGCCCACCCGATAAGGCCTGGGGAAAAGTTAATTTAAAATCATTGAAGGGGAGGGTCAGGGCATACCGTTCTGAATTTTCTTTTTCATAAAATGTCTTAACGTTTCGCGGGAGGTTGTCCTGTATAAGGTTCGTAAATTCTGTACTTTTAAATAGAGAATCGAGTTCAGTAGCCGAATATCCCGAAGCATACAGGGCGCCTATAATGGCCCCCATACTGGTGCCGCCAATATAATCGATGGTTACTCCCGCTTCTTCAATGACCTTTAAAGCCCCAATATGAGCCAATCCTTTAGCGCCACCACCACTTAGTACAAGACCCACTTTAATCGGTTTTGTTTCTTCGGTCGATTGAGCTTTGCACAAAGTTAGTGTGAAAATAAAAGCAAGTAGTAACAGCTGCCTATGCATAGAGTGAATATAGGAGTTTAATGAAAACTTTCATAAATTTTCTTTGCTTTGGACCACCCAACCACCTCACTAAGGTCTTCCATGGTAGCCTCTTTGATCCGTTTTACCGACTTAAATTTTTTAAGTACTTCTTCGGCTGTTTTTTCTCCAATCCCCTCTATATCCTCAAGTACTGAATTAATAGCACTTTTACTCCTTTTATTTCTGTGAAAGGTGATCCCAAACCGATGGGCCTCATTCCTGAGTTGTTGAATGATCTTGAGGGTTTCAGATTTCTTATCCAGATAAAGTGGGATAGGATCGTCTGGGAAATAGATCTCTTCGAGTCTCTTTGCAATACCAATGATCGCGATTTTACCTCTCAGACCCAAGGCTTCCAAACTTTTTAATGCCGATGATAGCTGCCCTTTCCCTCCGTCTATCACAATTAATTGCGGAAGCGACTCTTTTTCTTCCTGTAATCGTTTATATCGCCTGTAAACCACTTCCTCCATGGAAGCAAAATCATCAGGGCCTTCCACGGATTTAATGTTAAAATGCCGATATTCTTTTTTGGAAGATTTGCCATTTTTAAAGACCACACATGCGGCCACCGGATTGCTTCCCTGAATGTTCGAATTATCGAAACATTCAATATGCCTGGGCTCTTCCGTAAGTCTTAAATCTTTCTTCATCTGCGCCATAATCCGATTTACATGACGATCGGGGTCGGTGATCCTAACCTGTTTAAACCGTTCTTGCCTAAAGAATTTGGCATTGCGTTCTGACAATTCAAGGATTTTCTTTTTATCGCCTAACTTAGGGACAGTTACCTTAAGTTCTGGTGGCAATGAAACCATAAATGGAACATAGACCTCCCTGGATTGTGAATTGAACCGCTGCCTTATTTCCACGATCGCCAATTGAAGCAGGTCTTTATTAGCCTCTTCCAGTTTTTTCTTGATCTCCATGGTATGGGAGCGAATTATGGAACCGTATGAAAGTTGAAGGAAGTTCACATACGCATAGGCATCATCAGATATGATACTATAAACATCCACATTATTGATCTTTGGGTTTACGATGGTCGATTTTACCTGATAATTCTCCAGGACCTCGATCTTATTCTTTACCAATTGTGCTTCTTCAAAATGCATCCCGGCTGCCAGCGTTTTCATTTGTTTCTTAAAATAGGACAAGGAAGTTTTAAAATTGCCTTTCACAATTTCCCGAATATCATCTACTTGTTGCTGGTATTCCTTTTCGTTTTGTAAGTCTTCACATGGGCCTTTACAATTCCCTAAATGATATTCCAGGCACACTTTGTATTTGCCGGCTCTGATCTTCTCCTCAGACAGGTCATAATTGCAAGTACGCAAAGGATAGACACTTTTAATAAGGTCTAAAAGCGTTTTAACCGTTTTCATGCTGGTATAGGGGCCAAAGTATTCCGAGCCATCCTTGATGATCTTGCGGGTAGGGAATATTCTTGGGAATCGTTCCTTTTTAATGCAAATCCATGGATACGATTTGTCATCCTTAAGCAACACATTATATCTGGGCTGGTACTTCTTTATTAAATTGTTTTCCAGCAATAGTGCATCGGATTCTGTTGGTACCACTATATGGCGAAGGGAGCTGATCTTTTTAACCATTACCCTGGTCTTGCCATTTTCATGGGTTTTTGTAAAATAGGAAGTAACCCGTTTTTTTAAATTTTTAGCCTTGCCCACGTAGAGTATTTTACCATCGTTGTCATAAAACTGATATACCCCGGGAGATTGGGGCAAGGTGTTCAGTTGCAATTCTATCGACATTTCGGGCATGAAGGAAGTTTACTATAACTTCTTACAAAGATAATTTAGCGATTCTTATTAAATCATATTGAGAATGATAATTTAGATAATTTTCAAATCCTTTATATTCAAATAGTTGCAATTCACTTCTTCCCTGGACCTCTGCGTAAATTGTGTTCTTTGTTAAAAATGTACTAAAAATGAGCATTTCATCGGTTTTTTTATGCACTTTATAGATGCTATGTAATTTTTTTTTATATTTTTAGCACTAATTACCTAGAAAATACATGGACAACTATCTTATTACGCTTGGAATGTATCTTATTTTAATGTTGTTTTTCAAAGTATATTTTGCAATTTCTGCAAGGGATTAACTTGTAAAACAACGGCCCCGGATCACCTGTTTAATCGGCATGATGTTAAAAAAAGAACTTCGATTAAACTTCCAAGACAGACGAAAAAAAACATCTCCCCAAGATGTATTGGATGCAAGCCTCGCAATTTCCAATAAACTCTTAGAACTACCCATCTGGGATTACCAGTACTTCCATTTATTCCTTAACAGCCAGGGGAAAAAAGAAATAGATACCAGTTTTATATTGACGCTGTTACAGGGAAAGGACAAGGAGGTCATTATTCCTAAGGTACATGGTAAGGCACTTCGTCATTTTCTCCTTATGGACAGTACGGTCTTTAAAAATAATTCATGGAACATTCCCGAACCGGTAGATGGTATACTAGTGCCTCCGGAAAAAATAGAGGTTGTTTTCCTACCCCTTTTGGCTTATGATAAATCTGGGTATAGAGTGGGATACGGAAAGGGCTATTATGATGTTTTCCTAAGCCAATGTAAACCCGAAACCATCAAAATAGGACTTAGCATGTTCGAGCCGGTTGATACTATCACAGATGTGGAAACGCATGACATTGCCATGGACTATTGCGTAACCCCAACCACTATTTATTCGTTCTGAGCCTCATCTTCTTTTTTCCCAAAGGCCTTTTTATTGAACACAACCAGTATACCAACCCCGGTACTAATGGCCGTATCGGCTATATTAAAAACAGGTTCAAAAAAACGAAAGGAATTCCCACCCACAAGAGGCATCCAATCTGGCCATGTAGTATCGATCAAAGGAAAATAGAGCATGTCTACCACTTTGCCGTAAAATAAACTTCCGTAAGGGTTATCAGAAAACAGAGAAGCTACATGATTATAACTGTCATCGAATATAATTCCGTAAAACAAGGAGTCCAGAATGTTGCCAACGGCACCCGCAAAGATCAGCGACACAGCAACTACCAATGTTCTGGAACCATGTTTTTTAATACTGTCGTAAAGCCAGTATCCAATTCCTGTTATGGCAAATAGCCTAAAAACGGTTAACACCAACTTACCGGCCCTATCGGATATGGGTAATAGATCGCTCAATTTGGTCCCCCAGGCGGCCCCTTCATTTTCAATAAAAAGAATTTTAAACCAATCAAAGACAGTGACCGATTCTCCCAGTACAAAATGGGTTTTTATGTAGATTTTGCTCAGCTGATCAATGATAAGAATGATCAAAATAAGCAATAGAGATTTCTTTAAATTCATTACACTCAAAAAATTGCTGGGGTAAAAATAGGTATTATTAAATCATTCATGATATGGAAAACGATTGTTTAAGAAAAGTGCGGGGGTTAGAATACGCATCAGTTATTTCGATTTTTTAATACTAATATTCCCTGTAGCAGAATGCAAGGCGTATTGATCATTTCCATCAGGAATGTCTTCCTGATCTATCGTACCATATTTTGAATTGGCTATTATTTTTCCACTTCCAATTTCAAGAGAAATAGCTCCGCTTTGGGTAATAGCTACCACGTTTTCCCCTACTTCTTTTATAATACATCGACCATCATCCAGGGTTACCTTAAGATTTTTATAGTGCCCTTCTACGGTAATGTTAGAACTGGTTCCAAACAGGTGTACTTCTTTAAATTCCGGTATCTGGACATGAAGGGAAATAGAAATTACTTTATGAGCACTCAATTTGTCATTGGGGAATGAAAAGTGTGGCTGAAATGCTGCTGAGACTATCACTGTATTTCCATATTCCTCAATCTCTAATCCGAGGTCTTTTTGGTATTCGCCATCTATAAAAGCTTCCAAGACTATTTCATGTGCGGGAGAAGTATTGACAATTACCTCGAAAAAATTGTTGGTGTCTATTTGAATATGTGAGGTGTTCGCATTCAGAAGGGATTTTTTTATAACCTTCTGTCCTGCTACATGCTGCAGAAATAAACCAAAAACAATTAGGAGTACGACTCTATTCACCAGATAAAAAAGTAAACGCCCCTAAACGGGGCGTATGTTTATTTTTGCATGTTTTTTGCCTCAATGCTCAAGGTAGCATGCGGTACTAATTTAAGGCGTTCCTTATTGATAAGTTTTCCTGTAACTCTGCAGATACCATATGTTTTGTTTTCAATACGCAACAAAGCGTTCTTTAGATCCCTTATAAATTTTTCCTGTCGTATTGCCAGTTGAGTATTTGCTTCCTTACTCATGGTCTCTGACCCCTCTTCAAATGCCTTGAAGGTTGGCGCGGTATCGTCCGTGCCATTGTTTCCATCATTCATATATGAACTTCTAAGCAATTCTAAATGGCTTTTGGCCTTACTTATTTTCTCTTCAATTAAAACTTTGAATTCTTCCAATTCTTTATCGGAATACCTGACCTTTAAATCCTGTCCCATAATTTTAGTGTTTTTGGATCAACAATTTTGTATTGATTTCATCAAAAACGATGGCTGTGCCATTTTCCAACCTCTCTTCCAGATCTAACTCTGCCGTCAAGGTCTCTGTTTTAATGTAGTTGATGTTACTCTCAATCGCTTTCTCTACAAAACCGTCTTTTAATACTTTAATATCTATTTTATCTGTGACCTCAAATCCTGACTCCTTTCTAAGGTTCTGAATCCTGTTTACCAATTCACGAGCAATACCTTCTTTTCTGAGGTCTTCGCTAATGGTTACATCCAGGGCTACCGTGAGTCTTCCGGAATTTGCGACCAACCAACCTTCAATATCTTCTGAGGTAATCTCTACCTCCTGTAACTGTAATATAATACTTTTATTATCCATATCAATAGATATTTCGCCCTCACGTTCAATTTTTTGGATATCTTCCTGTGAGAGCTTTGTAACCGCCTGGTTTACAAGCTTCATATCTTTTCCAAAACGTGGCCCTAAAACCTTAAAATTCGGTTTTATTCGTTTTACCAGAATTCCGGATGCGTCATCCAAAAGCTGAATTTCCTTTACATTAACCTCGGATTTGATCAAATCGGCCACCGCTTCTATTTCCTTACGTTGTTCTTCGTCCAACACCGGTATCATTATTTTTTGTAATGGCTGCCGCACCTTTATCTTTTCTTTTTGACGGATCGATAACACCAGTGAAGAGATAGTTTGTGCTTTTTCCATCTTACTTTCCAACGCAGCATTTATCAGCGCCTTGTGGTACTTAGGAAAATCGGATAAATGTACGCTTTCCGAAGCCTTTAATACTGTGGCCCTGCTTAGATCGAGGTACAGTTGTTCCATAAAGAAAGGTGCTATAGGGGCCGATAGCCTGGAAACCGTAAGCAGGCAGGTATAAAGGGTCTGATATGCTGAAACCTTATCCTGCTGATAGTCTCCTTTCCAAAAACGCCTTCTACACAGACGCACATACCAGTTACTCAAATTTTCCTGTACATATTCCGATATGGCCCTGGCCGCTTTTGTTGGTTCATAATCGGCATAGGCCTCATCAACCGTTTTTATCAAGGAATGTAATTCTGAAAGGACCCACTGGTCAATTTCCGGTCTTTCATTTAAAGGTATTTCGGCCTCCTCGTATTTAAATCCGTCGATATTGGCATATAGGGCAAAGAATGAATAGGTGTTGTAAAGGGTCCCAAAAAATTTGCGCTTCACTTCTAAAATCCCATCCATGTCGAATTTTAGATTGTCCCATGGGTTCGCATTGGATATGAGGTACCATCGGGTGGCATCCGGACCATGTTTTGCGATTGTCTCAAAAGGATCGGCAGCATTTCCCAGCCGCTTAGACATCTTTTTGCCATCCTTGTCCAAAATAAGTCCGTTAGAGACCACATTCTTGTAAGCCACAGAATCGAAGACCATGGTGGCTATTGCGTGGAGCGTATAGAACCAACCCCGGGTTTGATCTACTCCCTCAGCAATAAAGTCGGCCGGAAAGGTCTGACTGTCGTCTATAAACTCCTTATTTTCGAACGGGTAATGCCATTGCGCATAAGGCATGGAGCCACTATCGAACCAAACATCGATAAGGTCATTTTCTCGTTTCATTGGTTTTCCTGAAGGGGAAAGCAGTACAATATTATCCACCACATTCTTATGCAAATCTATGGTGTCATAATTGGCCTCACTCATGTCTCCCACCTTAAAAGCAGCGAAACTGTCTTGTTTCATAAGCCCGGCATTAATGGCTTTTTGGATCTCTTCCTTTAACTGAGCTACCGATCCTATAATGATCTCTTCATCCCCATCTGCTGTGCGCCAAATTGGAAGTGGTATCCCCCAAAAACGGGAACGGGAAAGGTTCCAGTCATTGGCATTGGCCAGCCAATTCCCAAAACGACGATCCCCGGTGGCCTTTGGTTTCCAGTTAATCTCCTGATTTAATTCGTACATCCGGTCTTTTATGTCGGTGACTTTTATAAACCAGGAATCTAGCGGGTAATACAATATAGGTTTGTCTGTTCTCCAACAATTTGGATAACTATGCACGTATTTTTCTACCTTAAAGGCCTTGTTTTCTTCTTTTAATTTGATGGCAAGTTCAACATCGACAGACCTTTCAGGGGCTTCTCCGTCCTCGTAGTATTCATTTTTTACATATTTACCGGCAAATTCTTTCATTTCCGGGCGGAACTTACCCTGAAGATCTACCAGGGGTACCGGATTATTCTGTTTGTCCAAAACCAGCAGCGGAGGTACCTCAGGATTTGCCTGTTTAGCTACCATGGCATCATCGGCTCCAAAAGTAGGTGCGGTATGGACGATGCCAGTCCCATCCTCGGTGGTTACAAAATCGCCTGTTATTACCCTAAACGCATTTTCCGGATGTTCATAGGGTAAGGCATACGGCAGCAATTGTTCATACCGAATTCCTGCCAAGTCGGCGCCTTTACAGGTTGTCAGAATCCTAAATGGTATTTTCTTGTCGCCTTCTTTGTATGCATCAAAACCTTCCTGGGTTGTAGTTTCTTCAAACTTTCCCTTAAACTGCTCCCCAATCAGGGATTTGGCCAGGATAACATAGATAGGTTCAAAAGTGTATTGATTAATGGACTGTACTACCGCATATTCTATTTTTGGGCCTACGGTAAGTGCCGTATTCGATGGAAGGGTCCAGGGTGTTGTCGTCCATGCTAATAAGGAAACATCGCCCTCAATGGCTTTTAAAAATGGAGGCAAACTATCTTTCTTCGCCTTAAACTGGGCGGTTACCGTAGTATCCGTAATATCCTGATAGGTCCCGGGTTGATTTAATTCATGGGAACTGAGACCGGTTCCGGCCTTTGGGGAATAGGGCTGGATGGTATATCCCTTATACATCAATCCCTTATCATAGATCTGCTTTAACAACCACCATACAGACTCCATATATTTGGATTTGTAGGTGATATAGGGATCTTCCATATCTACCCAGTAGCCAATTTTTTCGGTCATGGAATTCCAGACATCGGTGTAGCGCATAACCGCCTTTTTACAGGCAGCATTGTATTCTTCTACAGTAATCTTTACGCCAATATCTTCCTTGGTGATCCCCATTTCTTTTTCAACCCCTATTTCAATAGGCAAGCCATGCGTATCCCAGCCCGCTTTTCGATTCACCTGATACCCTTTCATGGTTTTATACCTTGGGAAGATATCTTTTATAGTACGGGCCATGACATGGTGAATCCCGGGCATTCCATTGGCAGATGGTGGCCCTTCATAAAATACAAAGTTTGGCTTCCCTTCACGGGTAGTAATGCTCTTTTCAAAAATTTGATTTTTATTCCAAAACTGGAGGATCTTATCTCCTATTTTGGGCAAATCTAAACCTTTGTATTCCTGGAACTTCATAGTGTCCGTTTCTATTGACCTTTAAAGTCTGCAAAACTAATGAATTTAAACCAAAAGTAAGGAGTAGCAGCCATAAAAAAAAGGCCCTTAAGAGGGGCTTTCAAGAGTATCGAAATCAAGTCATCTCCGGTGGAAATGCCTCCCTAATTATGCTCGTTTTCGCAGGAGCCAGACCCTACCTTGATATTTTTAGAATTTATACCCCACCCCAATAACAAGGTTAAGCCCCGGGGCCGCAATTCCGGAAGAGTAGGATCGGTATCGTTGATCCGTAATATTTTCAAGGATCAGAGACGCATTCATAGCGTTTGTAATCTGAAACCGGGAGCGCAAATTTAAGGTGTACCAGGAAGGGGCAAACGGATTTCCATCAGCATCCAATTCGTAAATGTATTCCTTACTCCGTTCGGTAAGGGCCAGGTCATCATAGGAGATCTTGCTATTGAAATTGACAAACAGATCCGTTTTCAACCGCTGCTGTGTCCAGATCAAATGGAAGTCACCAAAAGTTGGGGCCGCATGCCTTGCCGGAGAATCTTCCCCATTGTTGTCTTCTTCCACACCCTCGGTAATGGTAAGGTTGGAAGCAAGGGTAAGCTGATTGGTCAAAAACACCTCTGCCCCCAATTCAAAGCCGTATACATATGCTTTGGCCGCATTTTGAATGGCCTGAACATTGCTTAATTCGCCATTGTATTGAATTTGGCTTTCCCCATTAAAGGTAAAATCCCTGCGTACCAGGGCATCTACCAAATAAGTATAAAAAGCAGCTCCTTTAAATATGACCTTGTCCTTAATATTCTTGCGGATCCCCAATTCCAGGTTGTAGGCGTATTCGGGTTCCAATCCGGGGTTGGGTACTACCACAGAACCAGGCTCCGAATCAAATATTTTTCCTATATCATCAATATTCGGGGCCCTGAATCCTGTAGAACCGTTAAACGTAACTTGTAACGATGGTTTTGGAAACCAGCTAAACCCAAGACTTCCTGTAAAAGCACCGTTATTTAAGTTTGCAGAATCGAACGGAAAAGGATAGTAGGTGGTATCGAAAAGAGCATCGATCCAAACATGGCTATACCGAAGGCCCGATAAAAAGGTAAAATTAGGACTTGCCTTATATTCCCCATTCACATATCCTGCCAATGTTTGCCAGGTAGCCCCATCGGGATAGCGCGAAGCAGCTCCTGACAAAACGCCATTTTCAATATTGAGTTGACTCCCTTCAGAATTCACCTTATTGTAGATATACTCACCCCCATAATACAGCCGCAAATCTCCCATTCTTTTATTTTCAAAATCAATATTTGTAGAAAGGGCATGTACCTGTTCTTTCGTCCGGTTTAAGATAGGATCCTGGAAATCCCTGTCATTTCTACTCTCCTCAAAAAATTGATAGGCCGTAGTGAGCTTTACCCCGTCATAAAATTTGCTCCTCCCCTTTTTGTATACCTGAAAATTTCCCATAAACCATTTTTGGGGGCCATAATACCATTCCGCAGAACGCAACCCCACCCCATCGCTACCAGGACGAATTAACCGATCGTAGCGTGAATATTCTGAAGTTTCCGAGTAATGCAGCCCCAGATCGTATTGCCAGTTATTATTGGGTTTATGGGCAATCTTTTGCATAAAATTTAGCTGATCATAACCTGTGTTCACCTGTTTTTCGGGGTTAGGATTTGAAATCAGGACATCGGTGCCATTTATACGTTGCACATAGTTGTTTCTTAAATAACCCTCGGGACCGTTGCTGCCCATGAGCAGGTCCTCAAAATCGTTATGGGTTATACTGCTTAGAAAAGCCCATTTTTTTGAAGCAATGTTCACATTGGCGTGGATCGTTTTTTCAGTATTTGCCGATGTATATCTTAAGTCTGCATTGCCGGAAAAAACAACACTGTCCTTTCTGGTAAAATGAGGTTGCAGGGTCAAGAAATTCATAACGCCTCCTATGGCGTCGCTCCCGTAAATAACGGATCCCGGGCCAAAAATAATCTCAGTGTTTTTAACGGTATAGGGGTCTATCGAAATGACATTTTGGATGTTTCCTCCACGAAAGATGGCGTTGTTCATCCGCACGCCATCTACAGACAAGACCAATCTATTGGTAGCAAAGCCCCTGATCATGGGGCTGCCTCCTCCAAGCTGACTTTTTTGAACAAAGACCTGACCGCTGTTTTGCAAAAGATCGGCACTGGTTTGAGGGTTTGTAAAGGCAATGGACTGGGCACTTATGGAAGCCAGCTTTTGGGGAATGTCCTTTTTTTGCTGTTCCCATTTGGAGATAGACATAACCACCTCATCTAGCTGTTCTGTTTGCAGGGACAAGTACACCTTAGTGCCTTTTTTGAGAAGTTGTGCCTTAGATGTTTTTCGGGTTTGGTACCCTATATGGCTAATGGTGATCCGTTCGTAGGAACTGAATTTAGACAGGTCGCATTTACCTTCAAAATCTGTAAGTGCCGTTTTGGATTTATTGGTATTATAGATCACCACATTTACGATTGGCCTCTTAGACTCAGCATCTAAGATAACCACCTCCTGGGCACAGATTCCTTGCAATAAAAGAAACCATCCTAAGAAAACTATTTGGCGCATGCTAGCTAAATACTTCGTTTAATATGGCAAGGGATCTAGGTTTTCTAAAGCCGTGCAAATGTAATTCAAAATAAAGAACTAATTTTTGCAGCAACTCCTGCCTTTCCAATTTCCCTATTCTGATCGTATGGATTGTATCAAAATTTATGCCTAACAGGGCTATGAAGTAGTCTAAATTTGCCCCGGTCAATACGGGATTCAAAGAAGGGCGCTGAACGAACTGGCCGTCCACTAGATCGAAGTATGGGGTTGGTGTCGCAGAAGTATCCGGGTAAAAGCCAAAATACTTGGTTAATTCCAATAAAAAAAAGAGGTGAAAATTCGCTATACGGTCATGGGTGTCGAGCCACTGTAAAGACGCCTCCAAAAAGTTGAAAAGTCCTTCATTTTTTTCTTCCTCATAGATGCTGTTGCTTAGTATTTCGGATAAAAATAGGGTGATGGCGTTTTTGGCAATATCGGTCTGTAGTGTTTGGTAATGGTATGCAACTTTCACATCTTCCAGACGTTCAAGGCTTCCCTTGTTCCTGTGAACCGCCACTAGTTCTAGCTGCATCAAAGGCTGGAAATAGGCTGTTTTGAGTTTTCCTTTTTTTGAAGCTAAAATACCTTTGAGCAAATAGGATTTTAATCCGTCCGATACTGTAAAAGCTTTTACAATTAAGCTGGTATCCCCATACTTCAAAGATGATAAAACGATGGCCTTGGTGGTTACCCGCATGCTTGTATGTTCTTGGATTTAAAGATACTAAAAAAGCCTCCCAAGGATACCCTGGAAGGCCAAAATCATTTGTTGAATAAAGCTTAAATAACACCCTGGGCCATCATGGCATCGGCTACTTTTACGAAACCGGCAATATTTGCCCCTTTTACGTAATTACAGTATCCGTCTTTCTCTTTACCGTATTCAATACAGGAATCATGAATATCTTCCATGATGCCTTTCAATCGTTCATCTACCTCTTCACGGGTCCAACTGATCCGTAAAGAATTCTGAGACATCTCCAATCCTGAAGTTGCCACACCTCCTGCATTAGATGCTTTTCCCGGAGCAAATAATATTTTGGACTCGTGAAACGCGTGAATAGCATCGGGCATTGATGGCATATTGGCGCCTTCTGCAACACAAAGACAACCGTTCTTTATCAAAGTCTTGGCTCCTGCACCATCCAATTCGTTCTGGGTGGCACAAGGCAGGGCTATGTCGCATTTCACCCCCCATGGCGTCTCTCCTTTGTGGTAAGTAGCTGACTTATATTTGCTCGTATATTCGGAGATCCTACCCCGCTTATTATTCTTAAGGTCCATTACCCAGGCCAGTTTCTCTGCATTGATCCCCTCCTTATCATAAATATACCCGCCTGAATCTGAAAGGGTCACTACTTTACCGCCCAGGTGTATTACCTTCTCCGCGGCGTATTGGGCCACATTTCCGGAACCGGAAATCACCGCCGTTTTTCCTTTGATCCCTTCATTTATAGTCTTTAACATGCTTTGGGCAAAGTAGACCGTCCCGTAGCCTGTGGCTTCAGGCCTAATTTTGGACCCACCCCAGGAAAGTCCTTTGCCGGTTAAAACGCCGGTGAATTCGTTTCGGATCTTTTTGTACATCCCAAAAAGAAATCCGATCTCCCGGGCACCCACACCGATATCTCCCGCAGGAACATCCGTATTGGGGCCTATATGTCTGCACAACTCGGTCATAAAGGAATGGCAAAATCGCATTACTTCATCGTCTGATTTACCCTTGGGGTCAAAGTCCGACCCTCCTTTACCACCTCCCATGGGGAGGGTAGTTAAACTGTTCTTGAATACCTGTTCAAATGCCAGGAACTTTAGGATACTCGCATTTACGGTAGGGTGAAACCGTAACCCCCCTTTATATGGACCAATGGCTGAGTTCATTTGTATCCGGTATCCGCGGTTCACATGAATCTCTCCGTCATCATCGACCCATGCCACCCGAAAGGAAAGCAATCGTTCCGGTTCTACCATGCGTAACAAAATGTTCTTGCCGCTGTAAATTTTATGTTGTGCGATGTAGGGAATAACGGTTTCGGCTACTTCCTGTACCGCCTGGATAAACTCGGGTTCATGTCCATTTCTCAACCGAACCTCATCCATAAAGGCATTGATTTTTGCATCCATAAGTACTTGATTAATTAGAACTGTTTGTTATATTAATAATATAGCGGCAAAATTATAGTATTTAAGTAATTAATAGCGCTTTTTTTTAACTATTTGATAAAACTGTTATCCAATAGCCTGCTCCAGATCGCGTATAAGGTCGTCCGCATCCTCGATGCCAACACTCAAACGGATCAGGGAGTCTACTACCCCGCTTTTTTCTCGTTCTTCCTTAGGAATACTGGCATGCGTCATGCTTGCAGGATGCCCTGCCAGGCTCTCTACCCCGCCCAGGGACTCTGCCAACGTAAAAATCCTGAGTTTCTCAACGATCTTAACCGCTTCCTTAAAATCGCTACCCTTGGGAATAAACGAGATCATTCCCCCAAAATGTTCCATTTGGGATTTTGCAACCTCATGGTTGGGATGCTCTTCAAAACCAGGCCAGTACACTTTTTCTATTTTAGGATGGTTCTTGAGATATCGGGCAATAGTTTCCCCATTTTCACAATGGCGTTGCATTCGTACATGCAGGGTCTTAATCCCCCGGAGTACCAAAAAACTGTCCATGGGGCCGCATACAGCGCCACTCGCATTCTGAATAAAATACAATTTATCTGCCAGCGCCTTATCCCGGACCACCAGGGCACCAACCACCACATCGCTGTGGCCCCCCAAATATTTGGTAGCCGAATGCATCACAATATCGGCCCCCAATTCCAGAGGTCTTTGCAGGTAGGGGGTGGCAAATGTATTATCGACTGCCAGCAGTAACTTGTGTTTCCGTGCCAATTGTGCGACCGCTTTTATATCAATGACATTCATCATTGGATTGGTGGGGGTTTCTACCCAAAGCAACTTTGTTTTGGAGTTGATCTTTTCTTCAATCTTGTCTGGATGACCCATTCCAATAAAATGAAAGACAATACCAAACTTTTCAAATACCTGTTTAAACAATCGGTAACTACCTCCGTAAAGATCGTTCGTAGATACTACCTCATCTCCGGGCTCCAGTAATTTAATAACAGCATCAATGGCCGATAATCCACTGGCAAATGCCAGTCCGTAATTGCCACTTTCTATGCTTGCCAGTGCATTTTCCAATGCGGTTCTTGTGGGGTTGGCACTCCGGGAATACTCATATCCCTTATGACCTCCCGGGGTGGTTTGTGCATAGGTAGAAGTTTGGTAGATCGGCGGCATCACGGCCCCGTAGGCTTTATCCGGTTCCTGCCCCCCGTGAATGGTCTTGCTGTTGAATTTTAGGTCTTTGTTGCTCATAAGGAATTTCTAGATGCACAAAGGTATTGTTCTCCTTTGGAGAAACCAATGCTTTTAAATGGCATTCCATTAAATTCATTAAAGAAAAATGTAGCTTTGCACTACCCAATTCAATGACCGAATATGAGAAATTTAAAAATAGTCTTTCCCCTACTGATGATCGCATTTTTTACAAGTTGTGAAGAGGAAAGCCAGCTTGCCCTGGAGCCGGTTCAATTTACCAATGACAGTTGTGCCGACTGTCCGGAGATTGCCATTTCCTATCCCAGGGCCATAGATGATACCAAGCTGGGGCGATCTATCAATACAGCCATCGAAGAAGAGATTGTTGGCCTGCTCACCTTTGCCGACAGCCTGGATGTGACCAATTTGGACGAAGCCATCGCTTCCTTTACCAATGGGTATTTAGAACTAAAAGAGGTTTATCCCACAGAGACCGTGGATTGGGAGGCTAAAATAGATGCCTCTGTATCATACGAGAACAATAAGGTCCTTTCCATACAATTAGATTCATATCTTTTTACAGGGGGTGCCCATGGGTACACCTCTACACAATTCCTGAATTTTGACAAGGACAAAGGGGAAGAAATAGATACAAGAGCCTTCTTTAAGGACCTCCGAGAATTTAAGAATTTTGCGGAAACCAAATTTCGCAATCAGGAGAAGATCCCGCAAAATGCCACCATTAACAGCACGGGGTTTATGTTTGAGCAAGACTCGTTCTACCTTCCTGAAAACATAGGGCTATCCCCTAAGGGAATTGTTTTACTTTACAACCAATACGAAGTAGCTTCCTATGCAGACGGGCAGATAGAATTGATCATTACCTACCCCGAGGCTAAAAATCATATAACGAGTAAATTAAAGTCATAGAGGCTATTATAAAATTCATGGAACGGAAAATATATTACCTCAGCAGTTGCGATACCTGTAAGCGAATCCTAAAGGAACTAGCGCCCCTGGACGAAATAACCTTGCAGGATATCAAGATATCCCCGGTTACTGCTGCCCAACTGGAAGCATTAAAAGGATTGGCAGGAAGCTATGAAGCCTTATTCAGTAAACGGGCACGCCTTTACAAAGAAAAGGGGCTGCATGAAAAAGATCTTACCGAGCCCGAAATTCGGAATCTTTTGCTGCAACATTATACGTTTCTTAAACGCCCTGTAATAGTTTTAGAAAATACCATTTTTATAGGCAATAGTAAAAAGGTAGTAGCTGCTGCCAAAGAATCCCTGCACTCTTGAACAAGCGAACCCTGGCCATATTGGCTGCGCTGGGTGCTACCACCATCTATGGGTTAAACCATACCATCGCCAAAGGGGTGATGCCCCTCTACGTACAACCTTTTGGTTTTATTATGATAAGGGTATTGGGCGCCACGGCATTATTCTGGGGCATTTCGTTCCTGGGACCCAAGGAAAAAATTGAAAAAAAAGACTGGGGACGCATAGTCCTTTGTTCCCTTTTTGGAATGGCAATTAATATGCTGGCCTTTTTTAAAGGGTTAGACCTGTCTACCCCCATCAATAGTGCTGTTTTAGTCACTACCACGCCCATCATTGTGGTAATTCTATCGGCAGTTTTGATAAAAGAGCACATCCGGTTTGTAAAAGGATTGGGAATTGGTATTGGTTTAATTGGTGCTGTTTTCCTGATCGTTTATGGCCATGAAGTGAGGCAGGATGCCCCTAATATTACCCTGGGGAACATATTATTCCTGGTCAATGCTTTATTCTTTGGACTGTACCTGATCCTTACCAAAAAACTGATCGCTAAATACCATCCTATTACCCTTATGAAATGGTTTTTCCTGATTGGTATCTTTCTGAACCTGCCCATAGCGCTGCCTGAATTTCTGGAAATATCCTGGAGTACACTCCCTGCAGAAGCCCTTTGGAAGATCGGTTTTGTAGTGCTGGGAACTACTTTTTGCACCTATCTGTTCAATGCGTATGCCCTTACCCAATTGAAAGCGTCTACTGTAAGTGCCTTTGTGTATTTGCAGCCGGTGGTCGGAATCTTATTTGCGGTTGTTAGCGGAAAAGATAGTTTAAGCACGGTAAAAATTGCGGCTGCCTCATTGGTATTGTTGGGGGTCTATCTGGTAGGCAAAAAACCTAAACCAGATCCTTTGGGGCCTTCATAAACCTCCGGGTATCTTGTTTGGTAAGTATTTTAAACCCTTCACCTCTTTCGCATTGCTTAAATTTTTTGAGCAACTTCCCATAAAGCGGGATTAGTTTTCGGGTTTCCCAACTCATCCAGGATCCCATCAACTCACAATGAGCTACATTCTTCCCCTGGTCATTGTAAAAATTTTGATGAAATTCAAAGAACATCCCATCCTCACTCAGGCCCTTCACTTCGACCGATACCTTAACGGTACTTCCCGGGAGTACTTCCTTAAAATAATACATATGCTCATAAAAGACTACAGGACCTAACCGATGTGCAATCAGGGTTTTGTGGTCAAAGCCCAACATAGACAAATAGGACATCCGCGCATGGGTCATTAAATTCGTATACGCACTATTGCCCAAATGAAGATTGGCATCCAGATCGCTCCAGCGAATTTCAAACTCTTTAAAGTACGGCATGGTAACATTGTTTTATAGGTCCACAAAAATACGACCGTTTTAAAATTCCTACCTGCCGATTGCAAAAAATTAATCGTTATTTTTAACCCCTAAAATAAGAGTATGAGCGCAAAACCAGACTTTATCACTGAACTTACCTTACCCGCCATAGCGGCACCCATGTTCCTGATCTCAGGCCCACAATTGGTGATCGAGTGCTGTAAAAATGGGATCGTAGGTACCTTCCCTGCCCTGAACCAACGAACCAGTGAAGGATTTGAGGAATGGCTTTTGGAAATTAAAAATGCCCTTGCCACTTACGAAAAAGAGTCCGGGATAATACCGGCCCCATTTGGGGTAAACCTCATTGTACACCCAACCAACCCGCGTTTGCAAGCAGACCTTAAACTCTGCATAAAACATAAAGTTCCAATCATCATTACCTCCCTTGGGGCCGTATCGCAAGTGGTGGAAGCTGTTCATAGTTATGGCGGACTCGTTTACCACGATATCATAAAGAAACGACATGCACAGAAAGCAGCCGAAGCCGGGGTAGACGGACTTATTTTGGTGGCAGCAGGAGCTGGTGGTCATGCAGGAACCATTAACCCAATGACCCTTGTGGCAGAAATAAAAAAATTCTTCGATAAAACCATCATTTTATCCGGGTGCATCAGCACCGGAAGGGACATTGCCTCGGCGATGCAGATGGGGGCCGACCTGGCCTATATGGGTACCCGCTTCATCAATACCAAAGAGAGTAAAGCGCCGGAGGAGTACAGACAGATGATCATCAATGCCGGTGCCAGTGATGTGATCTATACAGCAGCCATCTCAGGAGTGCATGCCAACTTTCTAGAGGCCAGCCTAAAAGCGGCAGGGATTACCGAAGCCGACCTTAAGAAAGATACCAAGGTAGATTTTGGAAAAGAGCTAGATACCGAAGCCAAGGCCTGGAAAACCATCTGGTCTGCCGGGCAGGGGGTTGCCACCGTAGATAATGTGCTCTCCGTAGCCGATCTGGTAACCCAGTTAAAGCAGGAATTTAAAGCTGCTATAAAAGAGCAATCAAAACTTCTGGATGTGTATTCCTGATAATATTCGCTGCTAATGCCACAGCTTCCATCTCCTTATGATCCACCATTTCTTTTCAAAAATGGCCATGTTTCCACGGTCTATTATGGCTTGTTCCGAAAGATAGACGGGCTTGCACAGGAACGGGAACGCCTGGAACTGCCCGACGGGGATTTTATGGACCTGGACTGGAGTTATGCTATGGCCCGAAGTAAGAAGGTGGTTATCTTATTACATGGGCTGGAAGGCCATGGTCAACGGCCCTATATCACGGGCAGTGCCAAACAATTAAATGGGGGCGGTTTTGATTGTTGTGCGGTAAATTTCAGGGGATGCAGCGGGGAAACCAACCGTTTGTACAGATCGTACCATTCCGGAGCCACTGAAGACCTGCATGCAGTGGTACAACACATTCTGGAAACCAAAAAGTACAGTGAGATCTATGTCAAAGGCTTTAGTTTAGGGGGGAATATGGCCCTAAAATATGCGGGGGAAAGTAAATCGCTCCCCACCGCATTAAAAGGGATCGTTGCCGTGTCGGTTCCGTGTGACCTGTACAGTTCGTTACGGGCTTTGTTACGTATGGAAAATGCCCTCTATGCCAGCCGTTTTAAAAAACACCTCGTAGCCAAACTACGGGCCAAACAAAAACTATTTCCCGAACTCATCCCCAACAACGATATCGAGAAGATCAAAACCTTAAAGGATTTCGACGATATCTACACCAGCAGGGCCCATGGGTTTAAAGATGCCCTGGACTATTATGCCCAGTGCAGTTCGCTGCAATTTTTGAAGAATATCCATATTCCCAGCCTTATTATCAATGCCAGGAACGATTCCTTTCTGGGACCAGAATGTTACCCGGTATTGGAAGCGGAAGCCAACCAAAAAATCTACCTTGAAATGCCAGCGTATGGAGGGCATGTGGGGTTTTTTGATGCCAACAATATTGCCTATACCGAAAAAAGGGCCCTAAAATTCCTGTCTGAAATACAATAAGGGAAGGGTTTTATTATATTAGTGGCTCTAAAAACAGAAACAACTATGAAAAAAGTACTCATGCTTGCAATCCTGGGCACCTTTGTCCTGGCCTGTGGAGAGAAAAAAGAAGAAAAGAAACAAGGCTTTGAAATGAACCGGACCAAGAAAACGACCACAGCCGTGGCCGAATCGGAAGGGGTTCCGGTAGACCTGGATAATAAGGGGATTGGTCCCATAACAAAGGTAACCTTTGATGATGAGATCAATGCCGAAATGGCATCCCGTGGGGAAGCCAAGTTCAAGACCATTTGTGTTGCCTGCCATATGGTAGACCAGCGCATGATTGGCCCTGCCATGGCTGGGGTTTATGAACGCCGCAGCCCGGAATGGGTCATGAATATGATCCTGAACCCGGATGGGATGTTACGCGAAGATCCTATTGCCAAGGCCTTGTTGAAAGAGTACAACAATGCCATTATGCTGAACCAGAACCTGAGTGAGGAAGATGCCCGGGCGTTAGCCGAATATTTGCGTACGCTGTAACCAAAACGAATACTAATCCAAAAGTGCTTTTGTCTGTGCTCTCGTGCCGGGTAAAAGCACTTTTTGTAGCCACATAACTAGTTGCCATTTATTGTTCAGAACACTTAAAAACAAACAATCTTATATTAATAATGACAAAACAAACAATAATTTACATAACTATAATTATAGGCTTACTTCTCTTTTCATACCTGATTTTTAATGGAACTGAAACTGTTCAAGATAATTCTAATACTAATGGAACAATTACTCAAGATTCCGAATTTAATACTTTAGTTTGGTCT
>Ga0316201_10000320_pt1 | contig 25943 bp, 21 predicted proteins | sample CS6wburrow_MG_FD_204516 | JGI IMG/M metagenome (GOLD analysis project Ga0316201, IMG submission 204516) | Coastal sediment microbial communities from Delaware Bay, Delaware, United States - CS-6 worm burrow | ecosystem: Environmental > Aquatic > Marine > Coastal > Sediment | place: USA... | reverse complement strand
AACGCTGCTTTTTCTTCGTCAGTCCAATCAACTACAGTGAGTTCCTGCTCACGAATTGTGTCATATAAATGCTGTAAAAAGGGTATATCGCTTGTTTCGATAGGCCGTTTAGTGATTTGATTTGGATCAAGTGGCATTAAAATCCTCCTTGAGACATTTGGTAATAAGGGGTTTGCGCTAATTCAACTATTGCTCGTGGTGGGTAAGGTGGGCAAGCGAGCAATGATGTTGTGAGCTTTGTATAATGAAGGGGCTAATCGCTTGCCCACCCGACAGGGTAACAGGCTAACAGGGCTATATTTATTTAAAAATCAAATGATTATACTTTTTTTTCCCTGTACTTATATCAAGCACAGTAAACCTATCAATAATGAATAAAATGAAAAAATGAAAAAATAACCAATAGCAAATAGTCTATGGTAAAATAGCTTATTTTTATATTTCAATACGTTATCAAAAATAAAGAAATTTTGAACGGTGATTTTGATCATTTTTGTGTCCAATGAAGCGTTTGTACTATAAACTATTCTCTAATTTGGTTCGATGTTCAAGTTTTTGCGTGCAAAAACTTGAATTTTGAATAGTGTTTTGAGAGATAAATTGGAAACAACCAACGATTCATCAGGGAATGAAAGCGTTGAACCCGATTTTTTAACGATGGAGTAATGACGTGAAATTAGAAGAAATAGAAGAAGGCATGGTAGTGAGCGGTGTTGTAGAAACCTTACCTAAATACGGTGCTTTGATCAATTTGGGTGAAATTATTGGCTTGGTGCATGTCAAGGATATGGCTTGGAAACATGTCAAACATCCTGCTGATATACTCACTCTTGGTGAAACCGTCGATGTTAAAGTACTGAAAGTTGAGTCTGAACGTCAGCGTGTTTCTTTGAGTATCAAACATTTATCTGAAAATCCTTGGATTAATATTGCTCAACGTTATCCCGAAGGTACGCGCAAATTGGGTGTAGTAACTGGATTAACTCATTTCGGTTGCTTCATCGAAATTGAAGACGGCATAGAAGGCTTGGTACATCAATCAGATATGGATTGGACTCATAAAAAGGTGCATCCCTCTAGGGTTGTCCGGAAAGGTGATGAAGTCGAAGTGATGGTTTTGTCTCACGACGAAGAACAGGGTCGTATAGCACTTGGGATTAAACAATGTCTGCCTAATCCGTGGGTAGAATTTGCGACGGCTCACAAGAAGTACGATAAAGTGATGGGAAAAGTCAGCTCAACGACTCATTTTGGTATTTTTGTTGGGCTTGAGGGGGAAATTGATGGCTTGGTACATCTTTCTGACATTTCTTGGGATATCCCGGGTGAAAAAGCGGTACGTCATTACAAAAAAGGTGACGACGTTGAGGTTGTCATTTTGAGTATCGATTCGGAAAATCAACGTATTTCTTTGGGCATCAAACAGTTAGAAGACACTTTATCTGAGTTTATTGCTGAACATCGCAAAGGCAGCATAGTCAGAGCGACGATTAGTGAAATGGATGAGCAGAAAGCCATTCTCCAGTTAACGAATGGTATTGAAGGTTATATCGACATATCACAATTCGTGCCTGAAAATATTGAAGATGTTCGCCGTATTTTGCAAGATGGTGATGAAGTAGAAGCTCAGTTTATTGGGGTGGATCTGACAGGCGGTTACCTTATTCTGTCTTTTTGTGAAGAGACTGATGAAGAAGAAGAGGAGACAACGAGAACGGAATCTTAAGCGGTTCGTGGATTCTTTAGCTTAGGGAGATTTTGGAGTCCTTCGCAATCGCAAAGGACTCCAAAATCATAAGCGAGAAGCTTATGCCATTCGCGAATCAAAACTTATAGCGTTGCGAGTCGAGATTTGAGTTGAGTAATTCTTTGGTATGACTCGTTTATACGCTCTTCGCTGAGCGCGCCGTTTTGAACCAATTGCTTGATAATTGTTGCCACACGCTTTGCAATGTCTGGTACGAAATCCCCGGTGTTATTGCCGATAACCAATATATCAATGCCAGCTTTAATTGCTTTGTGAATCGCGGTTTCTAAACCGTAAGAATTGGCAATCGCTTTCATTTGCATATCGTCGGAGAATATGAGGCCTTTGAACTTTAATTCTCCGCGCAGTAGCCCAGTGATAATCAAGTTGGAAAGGGTGGCGGGGTAGTCTGGATCGAGTTGTTTGTTAAACACATGTGCTGTCATAATGGTGTTGGCTTCGCCAGCCTGAATGAGCTCGATATAAGGTTCTAGTTCAAGCGGATTCCAAGTTTTGCTGACATCGGCTACACCAAGATGGGAATCGGCCGTTGAACTGCCGTGCCCGGGAAAGTGTTTAAGGGTGCAAAGCACATTTTGTTCACGATGGGCTTTGATAAATTCAAGGGCATGTTGGGCTACAATCTTGGGATTAGGCGAAAAACTCCGTTGTTTTTTGGCAATAATGGGATTGTGAGGATTGGTGTTGACATCAACCACTGGGGCAAAGTTGAGGTTTATACCGAGTTCTGCCAGCGTTTTTGCCATGGTTGTGGCATATTGGCGTGTCAGTTTTCGGTTGTTTTTGTTTCCGAGATATTGGTGTGAGACGGTGGCCGGAAAACCATAAGCTTTAGGCAATCTGTTGATTATGCCCCCTTCGTAGTCGATACCAATGAATAAGGGGATTTCCGAATAGTCTTGTAATGTGCTGACTAATGTTTTGACTTGTTGAGGCGATTGGATATTACGCACTGGACTTTGTCGAGCCACGTCGTAGTTAAAAAGCACAACACCGCCTATATGATGTTCTCGGATATCTTGTACGATGGGATCGTCATGGCTCATTATTTCAATGCCGCGAAATCCAACGAGCAACATTTGCCCGATTTTAACCTCTAAGCTGATTTCTGGCTTTGTGTTTTCTTCTGGCAAGCTTTTTTCTTGTGGCAAAGATTGGGAGTCAGATTTTTCATTTACCCGTGTTGCTGTGTTATGAGACACGGGGGGTTGTATTTCAGGTGATAAGGTGCAGCCGGTGAGCCAAGCCATTGCGGCCGTACTTTGCCCGGTTAATTTGAGAAATTCACGCCTATCTAGTGTAGGTGTTATGGTTTGAGGACTCATTGTTTATTAATGGTTAATGGTTAATGGTTAATGGTTAATGATTAATGCAAAACGCTATGCGTTAAAGTTGTCAGAGCAAGAGGTTTTAAATCCGTAAGGATTTTGTTATTTTAGTTTATTAGTTTTAGTAATAAGCTTTTGACTCATGAATATTCTGAACTCATGAATTTATTCATTCTTTAGCCTATCACCTGAATAGTGTATATTATTAGATTGTATTCATTCATAGTATTTGAAGAGGTTATTGACAAATGGGATTATTTGATATGTTTAAGGGCGATAGTGAGGAAATGAATCCTCACTTTGCTTTCGTAACGTCGCTGATTTATATGATAGGTGCTGATGGTAAAGTCGAACACGAAGAAGTTGGACAACTGTTGGCTGTGTTGGGTGGTGAAGAGAGTGGTGGTGCCATTGGTGTTGGTGCCAATAACCAGCGACTCTTAGATCGTGCTTTTAAGTACTATCAAAAGAATCCAATAGAGACGTTTTTCTCTGAGGCTGTGCCGATGTTAACTGATGCACAAAAAATGTGCATTTTGACAAATATCCTGGACTCGTCTCTGTCAGACGGTAACGCAGCCCCTGAAGAACAAGAGTTGTTTAATAAATTTTTGCAAGCGTTTGAAGTTTCTGATGCACGCTTTCAACCGTTTTTTGATGTGATCGCACTGAAAAATGACCGTTCGGTGTTTACAAATACGGAGCATCCGAGCAACATGCCTGGGCATACTGTACAATTGAAATTGTAATTTTTTGTATTTCTTTAAGGAAGAGGAGCGTTTTCACGAGACAAATGCTTTCTCTTCCTTAAGTATGTCTCCCCAAAATCATATTTGGCGTCGCCAATAATTATCCCGCAGGGCTACTCTATGCACACAAATAATTTGTAACAAACTGTCGGCTCACGCTTCGCGCTTCGCGCAGAGAATGAGAGAAATTAAACAAACCGGCTTGAATTGCCTTTTGGGATTTATTTTTTTGGAACTTCCTTAATACATGATAATCAGATCAATCAGCGTTCTATCCAAAATACGCCGTTATTATTTCCAACCTCAAATCATTTTCCTCAAATATTTTCCTCAAATCAGCCTTCTATTCTCAGTAGTTCGAAAACAATATCAAAGCAAAATAAATTTTGCAACGAAAATCGGGCCTTCAAGATTTATCAATATGACCTTTTTTTACGCCTTTTCGATCTACTGATTCTCTCTAACGATCATAAATCGCCCTGCCTACAACAAATCAATCCAATTAGTGCATTAGTCCCTTACCAAGCGATTGATTTTCTCTTTGAAGTCTAAATTATTGATTTCTAATTCGTTAATTTTGGCTTGAAGTTGCTTTTGTAACATATTGAGCTTTAAGTGCGTGTTAATTCGTGCTAAGACTTCTTTGCGTTGGAAGGGTTTTGTAATGTAATCTACCGCACCCAATTCAAATCCTTTCACTTTATCAAGGCTATCCGTTAAGGCGCTTATAAAAATAACGGGAATGTCTTCAGTTTGTGAATCCGCTTTGAGTCGCCGACAGGTTTCAAAACCATCCATACCTGGCATCATTATATCTAATAAAATGAGATGTGGCTTTTTCTGTTTAACTATGGAAAGCGCCATTTCACCATTTTCCGCAATTAAAACGTCAAAATGCCTCTTGGTTAAAAGACGAGATAAGATGTCGATATTGAAAGGGGTATCATCAACAATGAGAATGCGGGGTGATTTTGGCATCGTCAGGCTTAAGATAGTCTGACAGTGATTGAGATACATAAGGGGGGCTAAATCATTTTCGTTCACTTGTCGGATTTGTTCAAACAAATCCCGTGCTTCTTCAAACTGTTGATTATGAAAACACTTAAAACCTTGTTCAAAATCGGCTAACGTTTCTAATTTTAGATTGAGGCTTTCAGGCGAATCCGCATCAAAAACTTCATAAACCAAAACCGTTTCCGTTTTGCCTTTGACTGTCACATAGTCAATAACCCGAATCTTGTATTGCGAAAGATCAGTTAATTTTGAAAAGGTGGCTTCCGTGATTAACAAGGGGGTACCATAAGTCTTTGTTAAGCTTTCAATTCGAGAAGCTAAATTAACGGCATCCGAAATCACCGTTCCATCCATACGATTCTGATCACCAACAGTACCCAACATCAAGGGGCCTGTATGAAGTCCAATACCAATTTGAATAGCTTGGTAACCTGCGCGTTGCCTACCTTGATTGTATTTAAGGAGTTGTTTTAACATGGCACATGCGGCCTGCACCGCGTCATCGGCACAAGTTGGAAACAAGGCCATAATCCCATCACCAATATATTTATCAATAAATCCATGATGTTGATAAATAATGGGTTCCATTTGGCTTAAATAACTATTGATGAAATTAAAATTTTCTGGCGGTGTCATTTGTTCTGAAAGAGAAGTGAATCCCCTAATATCGGAAAACATAATCGTCATGGTTTTTTCAACGCACAAACCCAACTTGATCTGTTCATATTCTTCAATATTTAAGAGTTTTAGAAATTGAACCGGCACAAATTTATGGAAAGTCGCTACCTTTCTTTCTAATTCTTGAGTTTTATTGGCCAGTTGTTTCTCCAGAAAATAGCTTTTAATCGCTTCTGAAAGGGTAAAAATAATATCTTCTGGTTGCCAGGGTTTTTTAAGGAAGCGGTATAGCTTGAGCTGTTGCAGCGTATTTTCTACCGTCTCAGGAGAGGCTTGACCGCTTAACATTACCTTAGCTGTTGCAGGAGATATGGCGTGAATCCGTGTTAACAATTCATCTCCCTTCATATCGGGCATAATGTAGTCAGAGATAACAACTGGCAATTCGTAGTTATCATCGATCAATTGTTTAACTAACTCTAAAGCTTCTTTACTGCTTTCGGCCGTTTCAATGAGATACTGATCGCCGAATGTTCGCTTGAGTTCTATTTTTAGACTCTCAAGTACCGTTTGCTCATCATCAACACATAGAATAACGGGTTTATTTAGCATTTTATTCAATTCCACTTTTTAATTGACTACTTGTAGTTTGTCAGATAAATCTGCTGGCCTTGGACATATATTTAACTGCTGAAAACGCGGGAGAACTTATTGGTATCCCGTATTTTCAATAATTTACAACTATCCTCTCAAACAAAAAATAAATGATTTACAGACTTTTTCGACGTTTTCAGTAATTTGGGGGAGAATTGGGAAAGGTTTGGGAATTGGGATAGAGTGTCTATTAAATTATTTTTTTTATAAAATAAAAATTGAAAAGACTATAGTGGTTCGTTAATATATTGAAATTATTGGCGTCATGTCAATCAGCGGAAGCGAATGGAAGCTTCGCTAAATCATGAACAGCATTATCAACGTTCTATTTTTTTAGATTTTCCCTTTAATATCCTGTTGAGCACTACAAAAAAATTGAAAATACTCTTCCCCATTCCCAATCCCCGATTCCCTTTCTTATCAAAAAAGCTCATAAGATGCAAAATATAACAAATATTTTTGATAACTGATAACTTTTCAATCATTGCCATAAGTTCTCAGATAATCAATTTTGGATTTTAAATCCAAATGATTCATTTTGACTAAACTATTTAATTGACATTTATTTTGTAAATGACTTAGCCTGACATGAGTTTTTATCCGGGCTAAGAGTTCTTCTTGCTGAAAAGGTTTGGTAATATAATCAACAGCACCTACTTCAAAACCTTTGACTTTACTAACCGTATTCTCTAAAGCAGTCATAAAGATAATAGGAATGTCTTGGGTTTGTGAATCTGCTTTGAGTCGCCGACAGGTTTCAAAACCATCTATGCCTGGCATCAGCACGTCTAATAAAATTAAATGTGGACGGTTATGTTGAAGCATAATAAGCGCACTTTCGCCACTTTCTGCCATTGAAACTTGAAATTTGTTTTTTTGTAAAATCAAAGACAATGCGTACAAATCGAAAGAGGCATCATCAACAATGAGAATATGGGGTGATTGTGGCATATTCAGGCTTAAAATTTGTTGACAACGTTCCAAATAAATTCGCGCCGCTTCATCTTGTTCATTGATTTTCAATACTTTTTCAAAAAAGGACTGTGCCTTTTGGTACTCTTCCCGATGATAAAGTACAAAGCCTTCTTCAAAATCCTCGCGTGTTTTGTCTTTCAATGTTCTCGTTAAAGACGGCTCGGCATCATAAATTTCATAAACGGTGACAATTTCTGATTTGCCTTTGACTTGCACCGCATCAATCACGCGCATAAAATACTGCCTTGGTTCGGCTAATTGGAGATAGGTTTGCTCAGTAATTAATAAGGGGGTACCATAGTTTTTTGTTAAATTTTCAACCCGTGAAGCTAAATTAACGGCATCCGAAATCACTGTGCCATCCATGCGATTTTGATCCCCTACAGTACCCAACATCAAGGGGCCAGTATGTAGTCCAATCCCAATTTGAATCTGTTGTAAACCTTGATTATGCTGTTTTTGATTAAACGGAATGAGTTGTTTGAGCATAGCAATTGCAGCTTGCACAGCGTCATCAGCACTTTTTGGAAACAAGGCCATAATACCATCACCCAGGTATTTATCAATAAACCCTTGATACTGATTAATAATGGGTTCCATTTGCCCCAAATAATCATTGATAAAATTAAAATTTTCTTGGGGGGTCATTTTTTCAGATAGCGCAGTAAATCCCCTAATATCGGAAAACATAATGGTCATGGTTTTTTCGACGCAATGGCCTAATTGAATTAAGTCAGCGTTTTTCAAATTTAAGAGCTGAATAAATTGAATGGGCACAAATCTATGGAAAGTGGTGACCTTGATTTCCAATTCTTTGTTTTTTTCTGCCAATTGCTTATCTTGAAAATAGCTTTTAATCGCTTCTTTGATTGTCAAAATCAGATCAGCTTTATTCCACGGCTTAGCTATGTAGCGATACAATTTAGCAGAGTTGATAACATTGATCACAGCCGACATGCTGGCTTGACCGGTTAACATGACCTTAAGTGTGGCAGGCGAAATATGATGAATGCTTTTTAACAGTTCATCTCCCTTCATATTGGGCATAATGTAATCAGAGATTACCACTGGTAACTCATAGTTCTCTTCTAGCAATTCTTCAACTAACTCAAGTGCCTCTTCACTGCTTTCAGCAGTTTCAATGAGATACTGATTGCTAAATGCCCGTTCTAACTCAATTTTCAGAGCATCAAGTATTATATACTCATCATCAACACATAAAATGACCGGTTTCTTCATAATTTAAGTTATCTTCTAACTATTCATTAAATAACTGATCTTCGCGATCGCGTCGGAACGAAACCGCGAATTGTAGAGACGCACGGCCGTGCGTCTCTACGGCCGTGCGTCTCTAATTACAAATAAACATTGCTTCTATTAAAATACCTCAAAATTTATGGTTCAGTACTTACTATTTATATTGCTCTATAAATGTTTTAAGGGATAAATCCAGGGTAATCTTTCGGTTAAATCCTTTTTTGATAGATAATCTTTGCCATTATCGTTTTAATTGAACAATAAAAGTGGCACCTTGCCCTTCAAGACTTTCACACCAAACTCTGCCTTGCTGTGATTCAACTAATTTTTTGACAATGAATAAACCTAAACCTGTGGAATGTTCTCCCCCAGTAGGTTGAGGCGTTAGACGGGTAAATTGACCAAATAATTTTTGTTGATCGGCTAAACTCAATCCAGGGCCTTCATCTTGTATTTCACAGCGCACAGAATTGTCATCTTGTTTGAGGCGGATATCAATCGTTTTACCAATTGCTGAATATTTAATTGCGTTAGAGATCAGGTTATCAAATACTTGGCGTAATAAATCTTTATTACACAGAGCCTGATAGGCTGGTTTTTGAAAGTGACAATGTAAGGTGATCTTTTTCGCTTTCGCTCTTTCAATATATTGATTGATCACCCATTGCAAAGTGGGTAGAATGTCAAATACAGTGAGTGAGATATCCATTTTACGCGATTCAATCGCATTGACTTCTAATAGATTCCTAACTAATTCAAACATTTGCTGAGAACTCATTGCAATCATATCAGCCATTTCAATGATTTCTTCAGGTATATCAGTAAAATCACTTTTAATCATTTCTGAAAATCCCTGAATAGCGGAAAGTGGATTTTTCAGATCATGTACCGCAATGCTTAAAAATTCGTTTTTTCGTTGTATTTCGCGAGTACGCTCTGCCACTTTTTCTTCTAAACTGGCATAAAACTGCGCCAGTTCTTTTTCTTGAAAATAACTTTTAAGCGCTTTCGTTACCGTCATAGAAAGGTCGGTAGATTCCCAAGGCTTAGGGATATAACGATAAAGATTAGCACTATTGACCGCTCTTCCTACTGCCTCTGCATCCGCTTGTCCGGTTAACAGAATCGTTAACGTTTTAGGGGTTATGGCATGAACCTGTGTAAGCAATTCATCCCCTTTCATGCTGGGCATAATTTGGTCGGAAATGACGAGGGGTAATTCGATCTTCTCTGCTAACAATTCGTCAATAATCTCTAAAGCATCGAAACCGCTTTCGGCAGTTTCAATGAGATATTGATCTCCCAAAACATCCATCAATTCCATTTCAAGACTATTCAGAATCGTTTTGTCATCATCGACACAAATAATAACGGGCGTTTTCACAACGTTTTCAAACCTTGCTTAATTGTTTCGATTAATTCTTCTTCACTCCAAGGTTTATAGATGCAGCTATGAATCTTAGCTTGCTGTTTAGCACGTTCAATCGCGTCATCATCAGCTTGCCCTGAGAGTAAAATCGTGAAAATTTTGGGAAATTGATTATGAACACGGACGAGAAATTCATCACCCTTGATACCAGGCATGAGCCAATCCGAGATAATTACAATAATATTCAAACCTTCTTCATTTAATTCATCAATCAATTCTAATGCGTCTTCTGCATTTTCAGCAAATTCATAGAGGTAATCATCACCAAATGCGTCTTCCAATTGTCTTTCAAGACTATCCAATATCACTCTCTCATCGTCTACACATAAAATCACGGCTTGATGCATTTATTGTTCTCCTGTGTGTGATATAGGAAGAAACACCGTAAAGTTCGTTTGACCAGGTTCACTGCTTACGGTAATTTGACCCTCATGTTTTTCAATAATTTTTCGGGTTATATCTAAGCCGAGGCCACTGCCTTCTCCAGGGGGTTTGGTGGTAAAAAAAGGTTCAAATATTTTTGCCTGAATCTCGTCTGAGATACCTGTGCCGCTATCGGTAATACTAATAAGCACCTTCGAGTCTTGCAGAGCGGCATCAATCTGTAAAGTACCTTTGTAACTCATGGCTTGTAAGGCGTTATGAATTAAGTTTGTCCAAACCTGATTGAGTTCATCGGGATAGCAGTCTACCTGCGGTAATTCTGCATAGTGGCGAATGACTTCAATACCCTGTTTAAGTTGACTGTGATAGAGCGTTAATACGGTTTCAATGCCGTCGATAAGATTGGCTTGTACTTTTTCACCAGAAGTATCAAAACGCGCAAAATTTTTAAGGGCAAATACGACTTTAGAGGCCCGCTCCGTGGCGATTGAGATGTTTTGCGTACTTTTTTGTAATCCTGATAGTTTATAGGCGGTTTGTATCATCTCGGCACTGTTAGACGCTTTTAGCAATGGTAACATGGTGTCAATCTGGTCATAAATCCCCATACTGACCAATTTCGTGGCCATCGTGGCCGCATTTTTAATCTCGTGTTCTTCCAATTGGCGAGTCAAGGTTCTTTTGAATTTGCGTTCTTCTTTAACAGAAAACAGGCTTTTTTGTTGAAGTGATGTTTGCAGTAATGCAAAAAAATCCTGCTTTTGTTCTTTAGACAGTGAGTCAAAAAATTGGGGTAATTGTTCTAGCGTTTGTTCCAAAAACTTGGCAATATTGCCAACGGATGAGCGAATGGCACCTAGTGGGGTATTGATTTCATGGGCAATACCAGCAACCAGTTGACCTAATGCCGCCATTTTTTCGGATTGCACCAATTCTTCTTGTGTGCGTTTGAGATATTCAAGTGCTTCTGAGAGTTCTCTGGTGCGTTCTTGCACTTTGATTTCCAAAGTATTTCTGGCTTCTTCTAGGTTGGCAAACAGTTCTTTGAGGTGAATGATCATGGTATTGAAATTGTTGGACAATTCACTGACTTCATCTATGTCATAGTTGATCTGTTTCACCTCAACCGTTTTCATATTGCTCACCATTTCAGAACTGAGATGGGCAAGATTAGCAATCGGTGCAGAAATTTGGTTAGATAAATGATGTGATTTTTTGATGAGATATAAAACAAAGCCTAAATAAAAAAATATCATAAATATAATAATAAAATAACCAATTTGATGAACCTGTGATTTTAAGTCAAAAATGGGCTTAAAAACGATTTTTTTATCGACTAAAAAAAGTAAACGCCAACCCGTTTCATCAATCATTTTCTGTGATAATATCAAATTGTGGCCACTTGCGGTAAAATCGATCATATCAGTCTGACCGGAAAACAGCTTATTAAGTTGCGCGACAATGGCTTTATCTTGATTTTTAAGCAAATTAAATGCTTCAGGTTTTGTGATAGTCGTCGTGAACGTGTCGTCACCGTAAGCATGGGCCTTGAGTTCTTTCAGATTCAAATACGCTTCAACTTTTTCAGGCATGGCTAAAATTATGCCTTCTTTATTCACTAAGAAGGCGCTGGCTTGCCATGGCAAATCAAGTTTTAAAATGTTATCAACAAATTTCTCAATGGTGACATCTATTCCGGTTACGCCTTCCAAAAAATCACCGTTATAAATGGGCACAATACAAGAGAGCATCCAGCCTTGGCCCGCTGGGTCCAAATAAGTATCTGTCCAAACCGGTACTCGCTTGGGATTATGTTTTGTATCCGCCTCATAGTAGAAATTAAACTCTTCCATGTTTAAAAAGGAACCATACTGGTCTGCCACATTTTCAATAAAAGGATAGAGTCGGTTCATATCGTCATAAGTATTGATGTAAACTTGTACAACATTCGGGTTATGAGTGACTATATCCTGAAACAGGGGATCAAAAGCTTCTGTTTTCAAAGCCTTTTGGTACGCTTGTTCGGTTATTTTGGTGGTTGATGAGTAGTAAAGACTTGACCCGCTGTTATCATTTTTTTTATAGAAAACACCATTATCGGCCACTGCAAACTCAGGCGTTCCATGAGGTAGTCCGAAGCGTTCAGGGTTTTCAAAAAAACGCTGATGTTCACTTTGAAGCAGTTTAGCAAACGTGGAGATTTTTTTGAGTTGTTGGTTGATGTTTTGTGCTTCCCGATAGGCAATTTCACTAATATTTTGCTTGGTTTCAAACAAGAGCATGTTCATGGTTTTAGTGGTAATAAAGGCACTAATGCCAAAGTAAAGTACTAATAGAACTAATCCTACTGTAAAAACGACTGTCAACGAAGAAGTTAAAAAGTGTTTATTAATAATGGCTTTAAGTGATTTGTTCATTTTTGTATGCTCATCTTGGTATTGATGCAATGTGGTTCATCAGTGAGATCAGCTGATTAAACTGATTGTCATGATTTAAACTAGAACAGTTTAAATCAGAATTGATCAGTAAAATTAGCATTCTTCACCCAAATACTCTAGTTTGTCAAATTTTAAATTGATTGGCAGATAAACACTCAATGTGGTTTTACCCAGTACACTGGTGACGGTGATTTTACTGTCATGTTTATTTATCAATAATCTTTTTGACAATGTATAACTGATAATTAATCAGCGTTAATCAGGACAATCACAATATTAGCGGTAGATAAACACTAAATGTCGTTTTACCGGGCTCACTTGTGAAAGTGATTTTGCCTTCATGTTTCTTAATAATCTTTCTAACGATATCCAAGCCTAAACCGCTACCTTCGCCAGCGCGTTTCGTCGTAAAAAACGGTTCAAATATTTTTGGCTTTATATCGTCAGGAATACCAGCGCCGAAGTCTGTGATGCTAATAATGGCATGATCATCTTGCATAGAGACTTCGATCGTTAAAGTGCCCTTGTAATCCATTGCCTGTAAGGCATTATGAACAAGATTCGTCCAAACTTGATTTAAGTCATCAGGATAACAAAGTATGAGCGGCAAGTCACCATAGTTTCGGATCAGATCGACACCGTGTTTGAGTTGATTGTGATAAAGGGTTAAAACGGTTTCAATGCCTTCGGTGATGTTAGCTTCAATTTTTTGACCCGTTTGATCAAAACGGGCAAAACTTTTTAGGGCAAATACCGTTTTAGCAGCGCGATTTGATGCGGTTGTGATGGTTTGGGTGCTTTTTTGTAAGCTTGCCAGTTGATAGACGGTATTTAAAATACTGGGACAATCAGGATCTTTTAATAGGGGTAGAAAGGCATCAACTTCTTGATAAATTCCCATATCAACCAGTGTATCAGCAATTGTGTCTGCATCCTCAACGCTGTGTTTTTCCAATTCACGAATTAAAGCGCGTCGATATTTGCGCTTTTCTTTGGAAGTTAATATCGTTTGCTGTTGGGTGATTTTGTGGAGGAGTGCCTTGAAATCTTGCTGACGCGAGGAAGAGAGTGATTGAAAAAAATCGGGTAGCTGTTCTAGGTTTTCAGCTAGGAAAATAGCGATACTGTCTACTGAGGAACGAATGGCTCCCAGTGGCGTATTGATTTCATGGGCAATCCCAGCAACTAAGTGTCCCAAGGCGGCCATTTTTTCGGATTGCACTAATTCTTGCTGCGTGGCTTTCAAGTGTTCTAAGGCCTGAGAGATATCTTTATTGGCTTGAGCGAGTTCTTTATCGCGTTTCTCAATTTGCCCTAACATGTTATTGAAACCTTCAATTAAACTACCTAATTCGTCATCACTTTGTTTTTGCCCTCGAATGGAATAGTTTTTGTCGTCGGAAACCACTTTCATGGTGCCTAGAAGAGTGTAAATCGGTGCTGTGATCAAGTGTTGGAGTTTGGATGCTAACACAAACGCCAGCAATAAAGAGACAAAAAATACCGAGGCGACTATACCACCAGCCCATAAAAAGCGTGCATGGAATGCGTCCAAGTCTGACTGGAGATAGACAGTACCTACTCTTCTCCCTTTGTAGAAAAGGGTCTTAAAAATATCGACATGATCATCATTAAAAAAATAGCTATCTTCAATGGGTTGGTTTGCGGGCGTATTGATATTATGCAAAGCATAATAATCATTGAGTGTCGGATTTTCAGGTAATGAGTGTAGGAAATCGTGTTCCACTCCTTCTCGGAAATAGTGGGCAAAAATTTGTCCCTTTGTTGAAAAAATATGGGTCAAGATAATGTGTGGATTGGCTTTTAATGCCGCGATATTTTTTTGGGTTGTGCGACTGTTGTTAAAAATGAGTCCGGCCGTACTGTTTATGCCAACGAGATCGGCAAGGGTAAATAAATCGGTGATCATCTGACGACGATAAGTGATGATATCGTTAACGACAAAGGCTACAGAGGCGATGAGTAGTATAATGGCACTGGTTAATATAATAACGATATTCAGTTTGTTCTTGATTGAGACATCTCGGAAGCTAAGCATTCTAAACCTCGTTAAGTGAATTGGGTATCAAAAATCAATGAGAAGATTTATAACGACAAGGCATAGGTGTTCGGGATTTTGCTGGAAGGCTCGTATAAAGCCGTAACTTACAAAAATAACCATTATGAAAAAAGTCCATAAACAGGGGATTTGGTTCGCTCTCGTACCATTATAAAAATAGGTTTCTTTAATTGACTTCTATTTTGAACAAATGAATATATTTTATAAATCAATACTTTAAAAAAATACCGAACACCTATGAACGACAAGGATTATTTATAATAAAGGATAGATATTATATATCGACAAGGATTATTTATAATAAAGGATAGATATAGTTATAATCAATGAATTCAAACTATAACGACAAGGATTATTTATGTAGGTCAACAAAAGTCTTTTAACAAAATTCTTATATATAAAAAATGTTAAAAGATTTATGTGTCCCTACTTATAAATAAAGGATAGATATTATATAACGACAAGGATTATTTATAATAAAGGATCGATATTAGTTATAATCAATGAGTTTAAGCTTGGCACAATCTAATCCTTTATTATAAACAATCCTTGTCGTTATAAACGAGTTGAAGGCTAACACTATGTTGTTCCCAATTAAATCTGGTACGAGAAATACTAGACTGCCTCAATGGTTACGAAAAATTATACCATTCATAGCCGTTATCAGCATTTTAAATGTTTCATTATGCCTAGCTAATACTGAAGAGAATTGGATAGAAGAATATCAGATCAAGGCGGTTTACTTATTCAATTTTGCGCTTTTTTTTACTTGGCCGGATTATACTTTTAAACATCCTAGCCAACCTTTTCGTATTTGTATCTTGGGTCAAAATCCTTATGGCATTGATCTTGATCTTGTTGTAGAAAATGAAACAGTGGAAGGCCATCAAGTCATTGTGCAACCTATCCGCTCTATTTACCACAGTCAACGTTGTCAAATGTTGTTTGTGAGTCAGTCAGAACGATCCCGTTTAGCCAATATCTTTGCCTATATTCAGCGGTATCCTATTCTCAGCGTGAGTGATATAAAGGGATTTGCACAGCAAGGTGGCATGATTGAATTTTTTAATACCCCTTACAATGAAGTACGCTTTATCATTGCCCCAGAGGCAGCCAGTGAGGCGGATCTGCTTGCCAGTGCCAATTTACTTGAAATTGCTCAAATTTTTTATCGCTAGTAGGACAATCCCTTATGAAAATCTTTCGCAGACTCAAACAATTTCCCAAGTGGTTTCAATTCACTGGGATACTTTCCCTTGGTTTATTGCTGACGATGAGTCAGCCAATTGATGCCCTTGAAAAAGATAAGGGCAATCTGTTAGATAAAAAGCGTGCGCTTTTTAACCGTTTGAAAAAACTCAGTTTAAAAGAGTTAGGCGAAGTACGGTTTTATAATCCAGAGGCCACTTCAGCGGCAAGAAAAACGCAAAGATTACTGGATACGCCCTCGGCTTTATTTGTTCTAAGTCAAGAAGACATCCACCGTGCGGGTATTAGCAGTATTCCAGAGGCCCTACGACTGATTCCGGGGGTGCAAGTGGCCCGAGTGTATGCTAATCGCTGGGCCATCAGTGCGCGGGGATTAAATGGTTTAATTTCCAGTAAATTACTGGTGATGATAGATGGACGCACCGTTTATACACCCTACACGGCCTCCGTGTTTTGGGATGTGCAAGATGTATTGATAGAAGATATTGATCGCATTGAAGTGATCCGGGGGCCGGGGGCCTCATTATGGGGCGCGAATGCGGTCAATGGCATTATCAATATCATTACCAAAACGGCTGAACAAACCCAAGGTAATTTAGTTACCACTCATCTCGGTGTGGGAGAAGAGCAGACGGTTTTGGGCGTGCGACACGGTGGCGCGATGAAAAAAGGTCACTATCGCGTTTATGGCAAATTTTATGAACATGATAGTTTTGTAGATGCAGTAGGGCAAGAGACAGATGATAATTGGCAAATGAAACGCGGTGGTTTTCACACCGATTTGCAGCTCACTAAACGCGATAGCCTGAGCTTACAAGGTGATGTTTACGACGGTTTTGAAAAGCAAACGAACTTTTTGGCATTAGACGTGCCGCGCATTGCTAACCATCATATTTACCTTAAAGGGTTTAATCTCTTAACGCGGTGGAAACGTACCCTCACTCAAGGTGAGATGATTTTACAAAGTTATTATGATTTTACGGAACGCGATGATAGCGGCTTTCTCAAAGAAGAGCGCGGAACGTATGATCTTGATTTTCAACATCGTTGGCAACCTCATGCTCGCCAAGAGTTTATTTGGGGTTTAGGCTTTCGTTATACCCATGATAAATTTAAGAATTATACACCTATTGTCGATGTTGATCCCCGTAAACGCCAAGATCGTTTATTCAGTGCTTTTGTGCAAGGCGAGTTTCTATTACAACCTCAACGATGGAAAATGGTTGTCGGCTCAAAATTTGAGCATAATGATTATACAGGCTTTGAGTATCAACCCACGGCCCGTTTATTATGGACACCGCATGAACAACACAGTGCTTGGATGGCCATATCACGCGCTGTGCGTACCCCTTCCCGTTACGATGCCACCAATAAAACTAATGTATTACAAGGCCAAGTTCGCGTGAAAAACTCAGGTAACCCCGATTTTCGGTCAGAAGTTTTAAGAGCTTATGAATTAGGCTATCGTTTCACACCTAACGCTCAGTTTTTTTTGGACAGCACTCTTTTTTACAACGATTATGAGAAATTACGCACGTTTGAATTGAGAGAATTTCAACCCTACCCGCCACCACCGACTTTGATAACGAAATTGGATAATCAAATGACGGGAGAAGTGTATGGATTAGAAATGGCCGCACATTGGCAAGCCACCAAGGATTGGAGATGGGTAGCCACTTACAGTTACGCTGATGTACAACTGCACATGTTACCAACCAGTCAAAATATCTTTAAAGAAATCGAAGAAGGCGATACGCCTCATCATCAAGCGACGCTGCGTTCATTATTAAATTTGCCACATCATCTCACATTCGATACGGTTTTATATTATGTAGACAATGTGCCAAATCAAAACACATCCCATTACACCCGTTTTGATGTCCGTTTAGGATGGCAACCTTGGCCCAATTTGGACTTAAGTTTGGGGGCTAGAAATTTATTTGACAATCAACATCCCGAATTTGGGGTTGGTTTGAGTGGTAATATTGAGATTCCAGATGAAGTACGCAGAGCGTTTTATCTGCATATGGACTATCGGTTTTGAAATCAGTTGTCGGGTGGGCAACGTGGTTGCCCACCTACTGATTAAATGGGTAACTGCACCATCGTAGTAACAACCGTTATTTTTTGAGACTCTTCTTGGAACGTTTCAAATTTCCAGCCCAGTTTAGCATTGTAATCATCAAGCATTGTCAACAAACCTAAGCCTGTCGAGTTATTCGTCAGGTTCTCATTTTCTTCAGCACGTTTTATCTGACGAATATAAAATTCTTGTAGATCACAGTGAAGCAATTCTTGTATAAATGACTGAAAGTGTTCTACATTTTCGTTAGGTGTACTGTTAATGGCGCTTAACATCAAATGGTCGCTATATAACTGGAATTTAAGACTAATGGGGTATTGAGTACTATCGTCATTGAACTTCATCGCATTTTCCAACAATTCGTTAGCAATATAGCTCACGGCTCCTCTGATTTCCTTTCGTTTTTCCAAGCTTGTTGCCTCGTTATCACTAACAGGAAAGAAAGTCGCCAAATAGTCGGCTAAAAAATCCGCCGATAACCCATTGTTTCGCCATCGCTGTTGGATGGGGACAAAGCTGGGCGAAAATCCCATTATCAAGTATTCTTGACTGTTCTGTGGGGGAGCATTAAATTCTCCAAATATTTTGGTCATAGTATCAATTCTATTAGGTCATTTTTAATAATATCTTCGCCAATTGTTGCCAAATATAAAAGGGTGATTATTATGTGGAATTGATTAAATTTCAATCATTTATCGTATTTATCGTATTTTAAAACTCAGTAGAACCCAATCTTATTGATTTTAAAGTCTTTTTAAGAATAACCCCTTACCACCTATTAGTTTTCGTAGATTTGCGCCGCGAAGCGTCTCTGTTTCGAGGCGATGCATCGCTAGAGACGCACGGCCGTGCGTCTCTACAATGGAAACAATCCCTTATCTTAAGTACTTTTGACAAACTGATAGGTGGTAAGAGAATAACCCAGTTTAATACTTAACTTTTAACGAAGGTATTAAAGAAGCAAAATATTATTGAAAATTGCCCGAGTTGCCCAAGTTGTTCAAAAAAAGAGCTTAAAACCTATAATTAATTCTGAACTCATGAACTTTTGAGAAAACTAGAACAGTCACTATTCATGCCCGTTTTGTGTTTTACTGATGTTAATATCGATATTGAGAACATCATAAGGGGCAACGAGATCGATCTACGATATGAGGGGACAATCAAGTTGCCCTATTTTTCTTAATTCCAAAAATCAACCACAGGCAAGCACAGGCAACCATAAGGGATTGCCCCTACGTGGCACGTACTAAAGCGGCTTCTACTTGATCGCGGATTTCACGCCCGACGAGGGTTTCAATGAGTTCTAATGTAAAATCCATAGCGGTGCCGGGGCCTCTTCCAGTGATCACTTGTCCATCTTTGATGACGGGGGCATCAACAAAATGCTGATGAGGCACTGACATTTTGTCTAACACACCTGGGTAACTGGTGGCCTTTTTATTGGCTAACAGGCCTGCATTCGCTAAAACTTTCGGCGCAGCGCAAATAGCGGCCGTGTATTTGCCTTGTTGGTACATGTCTTTGAGCAATTGATGAATCCGGGGATCATTGTCGAGATGATCGGCTCCGGGTAAGCCGCCTGGTAAAACGATCATATCAAAGCTTTGTTTAATCGCTTCATCTAATGTGGTATCGGGTATCAACATCACACCACGACTGGCTTGGACAGGTTCTTTATCGAGGCCTGCTGTGACGACGGTAATCCCGGCGCGACGCAAGAGGTCGATGATTGTGACAGCTTCAAGTTCTTCACAACCTTGAGCGAGGGGTACGAGTACAGTAGACATATCAATATTTAATTATCAATGTTAAATTATTATTTATTAATGTAGGATGAGCAAAGATTGTTGCCCAGCTTTCCATTATCTAATTATTAACTGATTAACGCGAGATCAACCCAGCATTCATAAAATGATTAATCAAATGATTGGGGGGGTGCAACGAAGTTCTACCCACCCTGCTTAAATTCGTTTTCTAGCCATGTCACAATATTTTCATTATTCTCCCATAACGGTTTTTTCAGCCGATAACCCTGAATATCCGGTTCAATTTCAATCGGGTTTGGAAGTTGACCCAACTTTTCATATAACTCTTTTACTATGTGTGAGTTTGTTTTTATGATAGCCTCTAAATCTTCAGAAACTGAATTGTCATCAATATCTAGCTTTAGCAACTCTCTCAATTCCTCATATCTATCTCCTTCCACAACTAAAACGATATATTTTTATTTACAGTCGCGTGCCCTTTCTGATTGACGCTGAGTCAAATGAACTTTTGAACCGGATGTAAATTTCACTTCCACTGTGTAAACTGTGTCAGAAGAGAGTTGAATTTTACCACTATCCCATCCCGCGTTTTCTTCTGGCCAAATTTCAAAATCACCACCAAAGTAGATCGTTTTGACTATAGCGTTTCCCAATTGAATGAAGTGCAAATTATTGGAGTGCAAAATTTATTTTGCGGCCTGATTTTCGTTCCAAATTTATTTTGCGGCTTGATTTTCGTTCCAAATTTATTTTGCGGTTCGATTTTCTTGATATAACTGTACGTCATGAGATCGGGAAACGCTATATCAAGGTTTAAGTTTTTCTTCATCGTCTAGTATATTCAGGATAGATTCTCGTCCTGCAAATTGAAGAGTCTGGCCACTGATTTTATCTAAGATATTACCATTAAACTGACAATTATCTATTGGCTCATTTTCTGTTTCGGAAGGATAAATGCGGCGAGAGCCTTCTAATAAGAGATGGAATTGAGAAGTGAGATTATCCTGGCTATTTGGTAACCAATACTGGATTTCTCTTAAAGAACGTAAGAGTGGCAATAACACACCAATTTGAGTGGATAAATCATTTATGAACAATTCTTGTGGCGATTTATCCCCCAGAAATTCTTTGACGATAATGGATTGAACTGTTTTTTTGCGTAGTGGTATCCACAAGATGAAATAGGAGGGCTAGAATAAGTTTTTTCAGATAATCTTTGATAAGGGAGGCATCTGATTCTACCAATTGTCCCCAATTAGGATGTTTTGAATCATTGCCTTGTATATCTTCCCACGGATTTAAAAAATCAGCTATTTCATTTAAGAGGCAGGCATTCGCTAAGATTTTCGGCGCGGCGCAAATAGCTGCCGTGTATTTAGTTTTGTTCCTATATGTCTTTGAGCAGTTGATGAATCTGGGGAGTCTTGTTGAAATAATCGGCTCTGGGTAAGCTTCAATTATCATTGTTCAATTCCAGATTTAGTGAAGCTAAATTAAATGTGAGCCGGAGGCCAGCGAAGCTAAATACCGTTTTTGCGCGCCAACCAAAGGGAAAAGAAATCAGTTATTGATGTAGGGTGGGCTATTTCCACCCTACAACATGATAACGGTTTAGGAATATCAAAAAAATAAATTATCCCGCAGGGCTACTCTATGCACACCAATAATTTGTAACAAACTGTCGGCTCACGCAGAGCCGCAGAGCCGCAGAGAATGAGAGAAATTAAACAAACCGGCTTGAATTGCCTTTTGGGATAATTATTTTTTTGGAACTTCCTTACTGATGACTGAGAATATTGAGGCCTTTTAATAAGTTTAAGGCTTCATAAACCGCGTAATCCTTTTTTACCAAAGGTTCTTCGGTGCTTTTGGAGACATCGGTTTTATCGTTATCATCCGATTTATCGTTGTCCAAATGACCCGCTAAATCCGATTCTTTAATACCTAAATCCTCCTCTAATTCTACCGAGGCAATTTCAATTTTGTTTAACACAATGTCAGGTTTAATGCCTTCGGCTTGTATAGAACGACCTGATGGCGTGTAATAACGGGCCGTTGTCAGTTTTAGAGCGGCATCATTATTCATGGGTAAGATGGTTTGTACTGACCCTTTTCCGAAGGTTTTGTTACCCATAATGATGGCGCGTTGATGATCTTGAAGGGCACCAGCAACAATTTCTGAGGCTGAGGCTGAACCGCCGTTGACTAAAACTACCATTGGTGCACCATTTAGCCAGTCTTCAGAATCCGCTTGGAAGCTTAGGGAGGCATCTGCAACACGGCCTTCTGTATAGACAATTCGCCCACGAGTGAGAAATGCATCTGAGACTGCGACAGCGGCATTTAATACGCCCCCTGGATTATTACGCAAATCCAGTACTAATCCTTTGAGCTTATTATTGTCTGTCTTGATGTTTGTGATGGCCTTTTCTAAATCATCGGCCGTATGGGCCTGAAAATGACTGATGCGGATATAACCATATCCGGGTTCAAGAACACGGCTTTTGACACTTTTTACTTTGATGATATCGCGTTCAATTGTGATCTTGATGGGTTTTTCTTCGTTTTCGCGCACTATAGTGAGCTTGATGTTGCTACCTGGTCTGCCGCGCATTATTTTGACGGCTTCTGTGAGTGTCATGCCTTTGACTGGGGTATCATCTAAACGGATAATGAGATCACCGGATTGTACCCCTGCGCGTTGTGCGGGCGTGTCATCAATTGGTGCAATCACTTTAACAAAGCCATTGTCCATACCGACTTCAATGCCAAGTCCACCAAATTCACCTGTCGTGCCAATTTGTATTTCTTGGTAAACTTCGGGTGTTAAGTAGCCTGAGTGCGGATCAAGTCCTGTCAACATGCCTTGAATGGCATTTTCTAACAGGGTTTTGTCATCCACTTCTTCAACATAATCACGTTTGATTCTGTGAAAAACTTCGGTAAAAGAACGCAGTTCTTCAAAAGGTATCGTTTTTGCTGAATTGTCCGTTTGGTTACGAGTAGCAAAGACACTACCTGCAACAGCGATAAATGAACCTAACAGAGAACCTATCAATAAGGTAGGTAAATGACGAAACAGGGTTCTTCGCATTATGTTTATACTCCATAGTTTGTGATCAGGCGTGATCACGGACGAGGATTATCAATGAGCAATGATCAATTATCAATTACCACGCAAAAAGGGTTTGCGTGGAATTGCTGTTATCAAAACCTTGATAATGCTTGGAATTTGCTGATGCCTAATAAGGCCAAGCGATTTAATGACTAACTCTAGTTAGTCATTCTACTAGAACTGAAAGTGGTGTCAAGATATGATTTTTAATAACATTTTTCAATCAATACAAGCTTTGAATCGCGGATTTTACGGATGACATTTATGTACTGTGATTAAAAAAACGGTAGTGAGGCATAAAGCTGATCAGATAGAATACGGATTCGGCTTTTTCTCATTTCGCTTCGTTGCTCTGTCGTGGAACGCTGATTTTTTAATCCGTGTTAATCATGCTGATCAGTTTAATTCCGCGTTTTTTTCAACCTTCAAAAATCACGTAGCCATTTACGGGGAGCTTGAGGTTCGCCTTGGTGGCGAATTTCAAAATACAATGCTGATATTTTGCGTCCTCCACTATTACCTACGCTGGCAATAATGTCGTGGGCTTTTACCCAATCCCCTGTTTTGGTATACAGACTTTGGTTGTGGGCATATAAGCTCATATATCCTTTAGCATGATCAACAATGACTAATAAACCTAGATTGCGAAACCATTGAGCGAAAACAACTCGTCCCGAGGCGATAACTTGGACTTTTTCCCCTTTCTTTGCAGCAATCAACATGCCTTGCCATTTTAAGTGACTAACCAGTTGTTCACCAAATTGCTTGAGGACTCGCCCTTTGACGGGCATCGCTAATTGTCCTTTGAGTTTAGCAAATGGCATAGGTTCGGGCGATTGAGGAATGTTTTTGATGGCCTCTCCCAAAGTGCCTAGCAAGGTTTCTAAGTGACGTTTGTCTTCCTGTAAACGTTTGAGTTGTTTACTTTGACTTTCAAGGGTTTTAGCGAGTTCCCCTAAAATTTTATGACGCTCTTGATAATTGATCTCAAGTTCTGCTTTTTTATGAGTATGATTCTTAACTAATTGATTTAAATCCGTTGTTTCGAGTTCAATGGTATCGTGAAGCTGGTTTAACCGTTGCAGAATGGTCTTGATGGATGCAATTTGGCGACTTCTTGCACGGTTAAAGTAGTCATAATAAGTTAATACGCGCCCAATGGTAACGGGATATTCTTGATTTAACCAGAGTTTTAAATAATCTTGTTGTCCCATTATGTAGGCTGCACGAACTTGTTGCGCCAAAACTTGGCGTTGTGTCTTCAGTTGGGTTTGTAGGGTGATTTGTTGATTATCTAAGTCGGCTAAAGTGTTTTCTTTATCAATACGCGCACTATGTAATGTTTCTAAGCGTCGAGCAATTTCTCCTATGTCTTCTTCACTGTTTTGTAACTGGCGTTGCAAACGACCGTATTGAGTACGGGTGTTGTGCATTTGGGTTTGTAATTGTTGAATGCGTAACGTCAATTGATGGAGTTGTTCTTGCGTAACCGTAGTGGCATTTGCGACAGAAATGCTTGTTAGGCTCAGTGATAAGATAGCTATCCAAAATCGACACATGGTACTTTTCCTACATTTAAAAAGAGGCTGAAACACACTACTTCACTTTACACTCAATCAATGCCATTAACGAGTAGGCAATTTATTATTGAGCTTTGCCTTGATTAGCAACCGCTTGTTCTGCTTGTTTAATGGCTTCTTGATCACCAAGGTAATAGTGCTTGAGAGCCTTTAGATTTTCATCTAATTCATACACTAAAGGTATGCCTGTTGGTATATTCAAACTCACAATATCTTCGTCTGAAATATTATCAAGATGTTTGACCAGTCCCCGTAAGCTGTTGCCGTGTGCAGCAATAATAACCTTTTTGCCCTGAATAATTGTTGGGGCGATGGTTTCCTTCCAACAATAGACAACACGTTCAATGGTGCTATCTAAACACTCAGTGACTGGCAAATCGGAACGATTGAGAGATTGATAACGTGGTTCATGTCCGGGATATCTTTCGTCTGAGGGTTCGAGTGCTGGTGGGGGGATATTACAACTTCTTCTCCAAATTTTGACCTGATCTTCACCATATTCTTTTGCCGTTTCCGCTTTGTTCAAGCCTTGAAGCGTACCGTAATGACGTTCATTTAATCGCCATTCGCGATAGACAGGAATCCACATTAAATCCATCTGATCCATCGTGATCCAAAGGGTTCTAATTGCCCTTTTAAGGACGGAGGTAAACGCGACATCAAACGTGTAACCTTCGTTTTTAAGCAGATTGCCTGCATTCAAAGCTTCTTGTTTACCCTTTTCAGAAAGGTCAACATCTGTCCAACCGGTGAAACGGTTTTCTTTATTCCAAACACTTTCACCGTGTCTTAATAAGACTAATTGATACATCAATTTTTGTTCTCCGCAAGTAAAATGTGCCAATATTATTTCAATAACCTATTCGGTGACAATGATTCGTCAAAAAAATAGGGGTTGCCTAGATAAAGCATAACAATAATTATTATTAATGCTAACTCAGGTAAAGTCCAAACGTCCCTATCGATATAGGGGATTATAAAAAATAATAGATGAAAGCTATAAATAGATTTCATAGACTGAAACTGATACTTTATCACAATATCTTTGATACTATAAGCATTGTTAATGTGACTAAAAAAAACAATAACTTATATTAATAATACCAATATAAAGGTATAAATTAGTCTTATCAAATCGCTTTTTGACAAATTATCCTGTTAGAGATTGATGAGTGTGATGATTTTTTGATTGAGAAAGCGTGATGTCAATAATTGATTTGAAGGAATATCATCGATTTTAAAGATAAAATTATTGTTTTTGGCGTTGGTAATGTTTCTTCTATGAGGGATTTGCAAAACGCTGACGTGCAACCACAAATCAAAGACTTACAGAGTATCATTTTATCCTTTCGGTTTAATCAGTTTTGCAAGAGGCTCCTGTGTTTTGATTAAAGCTTAATTTCTATTTTTCAATTTTTAATTTTTAATTAAAAATGGCGGCGTTTAGGCACGTCTTAGTCCAATTTCATAAAGATAACTGATAATTGAATTAT
>Ga0316201_10000319_pt1 | contig 25961 bp, 19 predicted proteins | sample CS6wburrow_MG_FD_204516 | JGI IMG/M metagenome (GOLD analysis project Ga0316201, IMG submission 204516) | Coastal sediment microbial communities from Delaware Bay, Delaware, United States - CS-6 worm burrow | ecosystem: Environmental > Aquatic > Marine > Coastal > Sediment | place: USA... | reverse complement strand
GCGGTGCAACACCGCCCGGACCGTATTAGCGGGAGCCGGTCGTGAAGCACCGCCTCGACCCACTGCTGCGGCCGCGTTCGGTCGCGGTCGTGGGCGCGTCGGCGCGTACCGACTCCCTGGGCGAGTGGGCACTCAAAAATCTCGGCCTGGGCGGCTACCCGGGGCGCATCTATCCCGTTAATCCAAACTACGATGAACTGCAGGGTCATCGTTGTTACGCGTCACTCGCGGACCTGCCTGAGACGCCAGACCTCGTGATCTTCGCGGTCGGCGACCAGCGTATTGAATACTCGCTGGACGAAGCCATAGCCGCCGGCATTCCTGCTGCGGTCCTGCAGTCCACGCTCTACCTGGATGATGACTCGGACCCACCACTCCGCGAGAGAGTTCGGGCGAAAATTCAGGCTTCCGGCATGCTCGTGTGCGGGGCCAATGGCATGGGCTTCTACAATGTCCGCGATAATGTCTGGACCTGCGGCTTCGATAGCACGTCCCATGAGGCGTCCGGCAATGTCGCACTAATCAGTCATTCGGGATCCGGCATGTCGGGCATCATCGATTGCGATGAACGCGTGCGTATCAACGTCGCTGTGTCTACGGGCAATGAACTCAGTGTCACCATGGACGAGTACCTCGACTTCGTTCTCGATCTTCCAGAGACAAGAGTCGTAGGCCTGTTCATCGAGACGGCACGCAATCCTGGAGGTTTCGCGGCGGCGCTCGCGAAGGCAGCGGAGCGGCGAATCCCGATCGTGGCACTCAAGGTCGGACGCACCGAGAAGTCTGCCGCACTAGCTGTGTCGCATTCCGGCGCGATGGCCGGTGACGACGCGACCTATGAAGCCCTTTTTGACCGCTACGGTGTGCAGCGTGCCCGTGACCAGGATGAGTTCACGACGATGCTGATCATGTTCGCCGAGATGTATCCGATCGCGGCGGGCGGGTTGGTGACGCTGCATGACTCAGGTGGCGAGCGACAGCTGCTTGTCGATCTCGCGGATGACGCGGACGTGCCACTTACTGAGCTGACCGAAAAGACGATCGCATCGCTCGAAGAAGTGCTCGAGCCTGAATTGCCGGCGGTTAATCCGCTCGACGCGTGGAGTCGCGGCGGGCCCAATGCGGCGGAGAACATTACGCGCTGCCTGACGCTGATGATGCAGGACCCTGGCACGGCTGTTGCGGGTGTCATTCACGATCGGGCGCCGGCTGGCAAGATCTACCCCAGCTACCTGGCGTACATGCAGCGTGCACGAACCGACTCCGGCAAACCGGTTGCGCTCGTCGCTGCACGGCAGGGAACCGGCCACGACCGGGCCGCTGTTACAAGTACGCATGCAGGTCTCCCGGTGCTCGACGGCGTCAGCCAGTTCCTTGCGGGTGTGCGCGCTTTGTTCGCTTATCGTGACTTTCAGCTGCGCGAGCCGGCGGCACCAGGGGAGGCAGACCAGCGGGTTGTCGAGCGATGGCAGGGCAGGCTCGCGACCGATGTAACTCTGAGCGAAGCCGAGTCGCTGGCGGTGCTCACGGACTTCGGTATCGAGACTACCGAGCATCAACTGGCAAGTAGTGAGGACGACGCGGTGGCCGCGGCAAAGCATGTCGCCTATCCGGTCGCGTTAAAAACGGCCAGACAGGGGCTGCTTCACAAATCCGACGAAGGCGGGGTTGTGCTGGGTATCCAGGATGAGACGCAGTTGCGGCAGGCGTATACGAGTATGAGTGGCAGGCTGGGGGATGCTGTTCTCGTCTCGTCCATGGCGCCGGCAGGCATCGAGATGTTCCTTGGCGTTAAACACGATCCACAGTATGGCCCGGTGGTACTTATTGGGTCTGGTGGGGTGCTTGCCGAGACTATTGCCGACGTCCAGTTCGCGCTACCACCGTTTGACGCGGCACATGCACGCCGTTGTATCGATCGCCTGCAGTTGCGGCCTTTGCTTGACGGCGTAAGAGGCAGGCCCGCTGCGGATATTGATGCTTTTTGCGAAGCCGCTGCGCGATTCTCCGAGATGGCGGCAGGGCTCGGTGATGTATTGGCTGAGGTCGATGTGAATCCCGTTATAGTGCATGAGGACGGTGCAGTCGCCGTTGACGCCCTGGTGGCAGGGCGCGACAGGAGCAATGGGTAAGGTGCAGAAACTCGAAATCTACCAGTCACTCTGGGGCATGCAGCTCCGTAACCCCAGCCTGCCGGAGCGCAGCGACGAGGAGTCGTTCGCGATGGTAGCCGAGGCCGGATTCGACGGCATGTGCCTCGATCCGTCGGTAGAGGAGATAGCCGACAACCTGGACAAGCAGTATCTGTTCGAAAAGAACGGACTGGGGTGCATGGTAAATGCATTCCCGTATGCGCCTGGTGACATGGAGTCCTTGCTCGACTTCGCCAACGATATGAACGCCTGCATGGTTAATGTGATCAGTGGCGTCATGCCGATTCGACCAGAGGATGCCGTTCCGCTTGTGCGCGACTGGATCGGGACAGCGGAGCGCAAGCGCATGCCGATGTTGTTTGAAACGCATCGGGATGGCCTGCTCAATGATTTGTACTTTACTCTGCAACTCATGGATCTGGTTCCAGAGATGCGTCTATGTGCTGACCTGTCACACTTTGTGGTTGATCGGGAGCTACGTGCGCCTGTACCTGAGCGCGACGCAGCGTACATCCAATCAGTACTTGAACGCTCCGACTGCTTCCAGGGTCGTATCGCGAACCGCGAGCAGGTGCAGATCCAGATAAATTTTAAACAGCATCAGCAGTGGGTCGAAATATTCAAAGGCTGGTGGAAAGAGGGTATGCGCATGTGGCGGCAACGTAGTGAGGACGACGCGACGCTTGTTTTCCTGTGCGAACTTGGCCCGCCTCCATACGCGATCACGGATGCAGAACAAAACGAGCTGTCCGACCGCTGGTGCGAATCGTTACAGATACGTGACTGGGTCCGCGAGATCTGGTCAGAGCTTGAGGACGAACAATGAAAACACTTATCCTGCTAACCGCATTGTTACTTTGTTGTTCCTGCCCAAAGACAAATTACTGAACAAGAATAAAGGAGCCTCTTTTGGCCGGAGCCAGCTTACTAACCCTAATCGACGACATCGCCACACTATTGGATGATGTGGCTTTGCTGACCAAGGTTGCTGCAAAGAAAACCGCCGGAGTGCTCGGCGATGATCTCGCGCTTAATGCGCAGCAGGTAACCGGCGTTCGGGCGGAACGAGAATTGCCTGTTGTCTGGGCGGTGTTCAAGGGCTCCGCCCTCAACAAGCTCATTATGGTGCCGATCGCACTGGTCCTGAGCGCTTTTTTGCCATGGATCATTACTCCGCTTCTCATGCTGGGCGGCGCATTCCTTTGTTACGAGGGCTTCGAGAAAATCGCCCACCGATTTCTGCACCCTGCCGCGGAGGATGAGGAGGAACACAAACAACGACTGAATGCGGTGGCTGACGAAAAGGTCGACATGGTTGCTTTCGAGAAAAAACGCATTCGCGGTGCGATTCGTACGGACGCCATTTTGTCAGCCGAGATCATTGTCATCGTGCTCGGCACGGTGCAGGCCGCTGACCTCGTAACCCGCATTGGGGTGCTATCCGTTGTTGCCGCGGGTATCACTGTGGGCGTGTACGGCCTTGTTGCCGCCATCGTTAAACTCGATGACCTGGGTATGCACCTGATCGACAAACAAGGCGAATCGAAATGGGTTGGTTTTCAACACTGGCTCGGAGAATGGGTTCTGCGCTTCGCGCCGAAGTTCATGAGAACGCTGTCCGTGGTCGGGACGGCAGCCATGTTCCTGGTGGGCGGCGGCATTCTGGTGCACAGTGTTCCGTCGGTGGCCGACACCCTGCATCATGTTGAATTGCTGGCCCGCGAACTCCCGGCGAGCGGTTTTTCCACCGTTCTCGCAGCCATGTTATTCAACGGTCTTTTTGGTGTTCTCATTGGCGGCTTGCTGGTAGGTGTGGAGAGCGGCGTCAAGCGGCTGCTTCCTGCTAAGTCACCATAGTCAAAGACCTGAGTGGTTTGCTCTGGCGATAACCCTGTCGTCATTCGAATAAGTATTGTCTCCAAACACCGACATGCTCGATGGAACCTTTTCGAGCTCACGCTCGTGTTGGTGGTGAAGATCATATTATTCTTGGGAGTACTACATTGAAACACGATGCGACGAAGTACAGGACAACTTTCGCGCCATTGGGCATAGCACTTATGTTGTCGCTCACACTAGCAGCCTGCGGAAGCTCTGGAGGATCGGGCGATACCACACCGGTGCCGCCGCCGTCAGCGACAGCAAAATCCGCTGTTGGCATGATCACCGGATTCGGCAGCGTTTACGTCAACGGCGTGGAATACGACACTAACGGCGCGTCTTACGACGTTGATGACGCGAGCGCGTCAGACGACAGCGCATTGGCTGTCGGCATGGTCGTGAAAGTGCAGGGTTCCGTGAACGCAGATGGTCGGACGGGCAGCGCAAACAGCGTCTCGTACGACGACGAAGTGGAAGGCCTCGTCGAGGATCTTGCCACTGATGCGGCCGACCCATCGATCAAGACTTTTACCGTCATGAATACCATGGTTCGAGTTCATCAGAACAGCACCAACTTCGACGGCGAAGACGATGCTGCTTTTAGCTTCGATACAATAATGAACGACGACAACGTGGAAGTCAGTGGCGAGTATGACGGCGACATCCTGGTTGCATCGTACGTCGAGAAACAGGATTCGGCGGATGATGACTTTGAAGCCAAGGGTACGGTCAGCGAGTATGACAATGCCGATCATTTCGTGCTCGTACTGAAAAATGGCAGCATATTGGACGTAACGGTGGCGGCCGGTGCCGAGATACCGTCAGTCGGTATTGCAAACGATCAGTACGTCGAAGTTGAAGGCACCATTCCTGATCCCGTAGGTTTCCCCGACTCCATTTTAGTCACCAAGGTAGAGCTCGAGGATGACGATCATTTCGGCGATGATGACGACGACGACGTCGAAGTCAAAGGAATGCTGAACTACGATGCGGACACTGAAGCCTGGTCAGTCAGAGATGTGATGATCGCCTTCAGCGACACCACCGAGTACAAACCCGAAAGCCTCATGGACAGCATAGCCGATGGTTCGGCCGCCGGTCTTACCGTCGAAGTTGAAGGTTTTTATCTTAATGAGGTGTTGCAGGTCGACGAGATCGAGCTTGAGGAAGATGAGCTTGAGTTCAAGGGTGATGCCAGGGTTGTCGAATCGACGGGACCGAGAGATGGCACCGTCCGGATATCGTTCGGCACGGCGACGGGAACCGTCGACGTCGTGGTAAACGGCGACACAATGTTCCGCGACGACGAGGCTATGAATCACTTTGATCTCAGCGACATCATGGACAACGACAAAATCGAAGTTGAGGCCCGCTGGGCCGGCGACGGCTCGATCATTGCCTCATCCCTGCATCTTGAGGACGACACGGGGTATGAAATAAAAGGCCCGCTTGATGCTATCGATGACGTGTCAATCACTGTACTCAACGTCACATTTAGCCTGAATGCGGACACGTTCTTCGAAAACGGGGTCCCTGTCGCTGGCGACTACGTTGAAGTTGAAGACGAAAACGCGGACGGCTTCGCGGATTCCGTGGAAATTGAAGACTAAGTACGAGTAGGCAATTGACGGCGAAGCGCCGGGGAGAGTGACCTGTTGGTCGGCTCCCCGGCGTTTTCATTGCAATAGGGCAGCTTCGCCGCGGTCTTTAGAGATCAGCGGGATTGCCGTAAACCGCTTTTCCACCAAACAGTGTTAGCAGGACTTTCGTGTCGGAGATCTTCTCCGGTTTAATCTCGAACAGCTTCTGGTCGAGCACGATCAGATCCGCAAACTTGCCGACCTCGATCGAGCCGGTCACATCCTCGTGATGGTTGACGTATGCCGAACCCAGGGTAAACGCTTCGATCGCCTGCGCAATGGTGATGCGTTGTTCCGGGTTCAATACTTCGGTTGCATGGCTCTCCGCATCCACGCGTGTAACTGCTGTCTCGATTTGCGGCATCGGGTTTACTGATGACACTGACCAGTCGCTGCCGAACGCGACCCTTCCGCCGGCGTCGAGTATCGACTTGATCGGATACATCCAGCGCGCGGTTTCTTCGGTGATAAACGGCAGAGTCAGATCGACGACGTATTCATCCGCATAGGCCCACAGTGGCTGGAAATTAGCGACGGCGCCGAGTTCTGCAAAACGCGCATGGTCATCCGGATGAATCACCTGCAGGTGCGACAGATGGTGACGCAGATCGGTATTGCCATGACGCTTGTTCGCTTCTTCTATCGCATCCAGCGCATAGCGTGCCGCGCCGTCGCCCAATGCGTGGAAGTGCACCTGGAAGCCCTCGGCGGCGAGATCGCTGACGACTTCGATCATCTCGCCCGGATCGATCATTGGCGTGCCTCGTGTCCCGCTCTCGACCAGGTACGGCTCCAGCATGACCGCCGTGTAGTTTTCCATGACGCCATCAACAAAGATCTTGATGCTCGTGGCGCGCAGGTGTCCCTGTGTGTAGCGCTCTCGCAGGCTCTTCATGGTTTCAATCTGCTCGACAGGACCTTCAGCGTCCCAGAGCAAGGCCGCGACGACACGCATGTTGAGTTTGCCCATCTTGTCGAGCTGCTCGTAAGTCTGCAGATCAGCCTCACTGGCATAGGCCTTCTGGAAGGATGTAATGCCGACGCTGTGCATCAGGTCGCGGGCGTATTCGAGCGCCGCTAAGCGCTCCTCCGGCGTTGGTGGCGGTATATGCCTGGCAACGAGCCGCATGGCGCCTTCCTGCAGGCTGCCGATCGCCTCGCCGGTTTCGGGGTCGCGATCAATGAAGCCATCGATTGGGTCGGGCGTGCTGTTTGTAATGCCCGCGATTTCCAGAGCTCGACTGTTCGCCCAGCCGGTGTGGCCGTCCTGTGTTGTCAGATAGACGGGCCGGTCGGGGACGAGCTCGTCGAGAATATCCTTGCTGGCCCTGGCGCCCGGACCGAAAGCTGCCATCGACCAGCCGCCGCCCGTGATCCACTCGCGGTCGTTGATTTTCTCGGCGCAGGCCGACACGGCGGTCCGATAGTGCTCAACGGTGGCCGGCTCCCCAAGGTAACAACTCAGCGCCTCGAGACCGGCATACAGCGGGTGCACGTGCGCGTCCTGGAAGCCGGGCAGCATGAGGCGCCCGTGCAGGTCGTAGACAGTGGTGTTGGGGCCAATGTGGGCCCGCACCGCATCGTCAGAGCCAACGAACTCGATCTTGCCATTGCGGATTGCCACGGCCTGCGCCCGCGGCAGGTTCGGGTTCACCGTGTAGATTTTCCCGGTGTGATAGACGACATCGGCAAACTGCGGCTTCTTAGGTGCGATCTTCTTTACGACAGACCCGCCCTTGATAACCACCGGCACATCCTGCAACACGGCGATATTTGCCAGCGGATTGCCCTTTACTGCAATGAGATCCCCAAAGCGTCCGGCTTCGATTGCACCGACGTCAGCGGCCAGTCCCATGTGCTCGGCTGCGAGTGAGGTAGCGCTCTTGATGGCATCCATCGGCGCCATGCCGCGCCGCACCATGACCCCGAATTGCTTGCCGTTATAACCGTGCGGTGAAACGCCCGCATCGGTTCCGTAGAGAATCGGCACGCCGGCAGCGTAGGCTTTCTCGAAAACTATCCGCTGTGCCTCGGTCGTCTCGTCGTTCTTACGCATGAACTCGTCCGGATAGCCGAGTTCCTTTCCGACCTCGGCCGTGAACGTGCCGTTGTAGACGTCCATTGAAAATGCGATGCCGCGCTCCGCCGCGAGCGCGATGGCCTCATCGTCCGCGAGTGAGGCGTGCTCTATCGAGTCGACACCAGCGAGGATCGCGTCCTTGATGGACTGCGCCCCGTGCGCATGAGCTGTTACCTTTACGCCGTTGGCACGAGCAACTTCGACGACGGCCGCGATTTCCTCGCGTGTCATTTCGGGCGAGCCGGGCACACCGCCAAATGCGAACACGGCACCCGAGGCGATCACCTTGATCATGTCCGCGCCGTTGTCCAGTACCCGCTGCGTGGCAGCGGCAAATTCCTCGGGCCCGCGCGCTACGCCAATACGAATGCCGGCAGGAATTTCACTTTCGTCATGACCGGGCACGACGAGATCGCCGCCACCCCCTGGAATTGTCAGGTAGGAACCGGCGGTTTGTATGCGTGGCCCAGGAGCACGTCCCTGCTGAATCTGTTCGCGGGCTTTGATAATGGCTTCCGGAAAGTAGTCACCGACATTTCGAACCGTTGTAAAACCGGCCTGCAACGTTGTATTTGCGTTATCCAGGGTAATTGCCATGGTCTCGGCCATGGTGCGACGGTAGTAAATGGTCAGGTCGCTTGAGTCGTCGTGGTTCAACGCAATGTGCGTATGCGTGTCGATCAGGCCCGGCAGGCAGGTGTAGTCCGACAGGTCCAGTACATCGGTGCCTTCAGGAATTTCTCCGATAGTATCGACACTTTCGATGCGACCGTTGCGGATAAGAACGAGCTTGCCGCCGAGCGCCTCATCAGCCAGCCCGTCGATGAGGTCGCCGCAACGAACCGCGAGAACTTTGTCCTCAGGCTCGGGTGCCTGCTGGCAGGCTGACAGGAGCAAGATTACGAGCGTGGTGACTAGTGTCTTTGGCATTCAATACCTCCCGGAGCAGTCCCTACAGTAGCAAGCGGGCCCCGACCAAGTGAAGTAAGCTCGAGCAAGATGACGAACAAAACTTTTATTCAAGCCCTCAGAAGGGGTGTGCCGATGATCCTCGACGGCGGCCTGGCGACGCAGCTCGAGGCGCAGGGTTGTGATCTTGGCAATGCGCTGTGGTCTGCATCCCTGCTGCAATCTAATCCCGAGGCTATTGTTACAGCAACAAGGGCGTACCTCGATGTTGGCGCAGAATGTGTGGCAACGGCCAGCTACCAGGCCAGCCGTGATGGCTTTGCGACTCAGGGTCTTTCGGCGATCGAGGCCGATGAACTGATGCGCCTGTCGGTCGAACTCGCCAAACGGGCACGTGACGAATACCTGCAAGACAACCCAGGGCTCGGGTTTGTTCCTTTAGTCGCTGGCAGCCTCGGCCCGTACGGGGCGATGCTGCATGACGGGTCCGAATATAGCGGCGACTACGGTGTGACTGCGGAAACGCTACGCAGCTTTCATGCGTCGCGCCTCGCCCTGTTCGATAGATGCGGTGTTGACGTACTCGCGCTCGAGACCATTCCGTCCAAAGTCGAGGCAGAAGTGCTTGCCGATCTTCTTGTTGAGTGCAGCACGCCGGCCTGGATCAGCTTCTCCTGTCGGGATGGCGCTCATGTTGTCGATGGGACGCCGCTTGAAGAGGTTGCCGCGCTGTTCGCGGATCACCCGACCGTCGTTGCGGTGGGTATCAACTGCACGCCGCCACAGTTTGCGCCGGAGCTCCTGGCACGACTGCGTGGCGCGGCGCCTGCCAAGGCGATCATGGCTTACCCGAATTCGGGCGAGACCTATCACGTAGAGGACAACTCCTGGTCAGGTACGGTAACGCCGGGCGATTGCGCCGAGGCGGCGTTGGCATGGGTTGATGCAGGCGCGAAGATCGTCGGTGGTTGTTGTCGCATGGGGCCTGAACACATTCGGGCCATCCGCGATGCGCTCAGGTGAGAATGCCGGGCAGGTCAGCCGGTGAGACCGCAATCGCCGTTGCGCCCGCAGCGGTGAGCTCTTCGACCGATCCATAGCCATAAGCCACGCCAACCGGCGTCATAGCATTAGCTACGGCGCCGATAAGGTCGTGTTTACGATCACCCACCATGATGTGGCGTGTACCGCCCGGATTGCGACCTATCGCGAATTCGAGCAGCTCGGTCTTGGTGCCACGAGTGCCGTCGAGTTCGCTGCCGTACACGGTGGCAAAGAATTCGCCCATGCCGAAGTGCTCGATAATGCGTGCGGCATGCATGTGTGGTTTTGCCGTCGCAACGAACATCAGGTGGCCGGCACTGGCAACAGTCTCCAGGGCGTCGACGATACCGTCGTAGGGTTTGTTCTCTTTCCAGCCGGTATCGAGGAAGCGTTCGCGGTACAGGTCGACGGCCTTGCGCGTCAGGTCTTGCCCAACCAGTTCCGGGAAGGTGTCCCACAACGGCGGACCAATACAGCTGTAAAGGTAGTCGTCGTCGGGCCGCGGAATTCCAAGTTCATCGAGCGCATACAGGATGCAGTTGGTAATGCCTTCGTAAGGATCTGTCAGCGTTCCGTCGAGGTCGAAGTAGACGTGTGTGGTCATCGGCGTAGCATACAAGCAGGTGCGACCGATTAGGAGAGAACATGGCCAGGGGCAGAGCGTTCGTCTTTATCCAGGTTACGGGTTGGTTGTTCCTCGTGTATCTCGTTTACGCGCAGGGCATCACCGCGCTTGATTACGATTACGGTGTCGCGATGGGTACGCAGGAGCCGGCCGCAATGATCACAGAGGTCGGGACTGCGTTCTGGTACGGCTTCGCCCTGGGCGATGCCGTGTTCTACATTCCCTTGCTGCTTGCCGGTCTCATCGGGATGGCAAGAAACCGGCAGTGGGGCGGGGGCGTGATGATCGCGGCGATGGGTATCACAGTGTATTGGCCGATTGTCTGCCTTGCAGCCATCGCAAAGGCGCGCGGAGCGGCCGGCTGGACGCTGCCGAACGAAGTCGAGTACTGGATTGTCCTGCCAGCCATCATAGCGTGGGCGATCTGGGTCTTGTGGTGGCTGATGCGGCCACAGGATCGACGGGCCTAAAAGGAAAAACGCAACGCGAGGGTCGTAGCGCCGATACCGAAGTCGTAATTCGGACCGATCAGGCTGCGACTCTGTGTGAACGGGTCTACCTCAAAATCGATCGTCAGATGAGTCGAAGAATGAAAGCGCAGACCGAGACCGGTGCGCTCGGTGAGCAGATCGTGCGTCAGGTAGGTCAGGTCAAACAGGGTTTGTTCCCGACACATCGGCCGGAACAATTCCCAACCGCTATCACCGAATGAGACTACACGCGCATCGGCATCGGTATCGGCATGGCTGTCGCGGTCAAACGAATCTGCGTGCGCGCCTGTCGCGAACAGCGCGAGTAGCAATGCGGTCCCTGCAAGGCGTTTCGACATAATCCGTCCTGGAGTCGTCGGTGACAGTGTTACAGGGTAGTGCAGAAGTTATGCGGGAGCGCGTACTCTCGTCACAGTTCGCGCAGGATGGCATGCGCTGCGTTGTGTCCGGGCGCGCCGGTTACGCCGCCTCCCGGGTGGGTGCCGGCACCGCAGAGCCAGAGATTCGCGACGGGCGTCCTGTAGTGTGCCCAGCGCGGCAGCGGTCGCATGAAGAACATCTGTTCCAGCGAGATGTCGCCGTGGAAGATATTGCCCTCGGTGATGCCAAAGGTCTCTTCGAGATCAACCGGCGTATAAGCGCGCCTGGCGATTACCGATGCGGGCACATTGGGAGCGAACTGACCGATGAGTTCGGTTACGCGATCCCCCAGTGTGTCGCGGTGATCGTCCCAAGCTCCGTCTTTTAGTGCATAGGGGAGATACTGCACGAAACAGGTGAGCATGTGCCTGCCCGCAGGCGCGAGCGTGTCATCGACGTTCGATGCCAGCACGCAATCTACCCAGAGGCGCTCAGGCAATTCGCCGCGCTGCGATGCGTTGTAGTTGTCCTCGGCCTCCTGGAGTGTCGGGATCAGGGTGAACAGCGAGCGCTGTGATCTGGAACGATCATCAGGCATGCCATTAATCTCTGGTTCTTCCGACAGCACGAAGTTCACCTTGCCAGCCGGGCCGTCCATCCGCAGGTTCTCGATGTCGCGACGAAAGTCATCGTCCAGCGCCTGCCTGTCCACCAGGCCGAGGAACGTGTGTTTTGGATCCGCATTGGAGACGACCAGGCGGCCGTCGCAGACCTCACCCGACAGCAGCGTCACTCCGGTCGCCGCGCCATTGACGATGTTGACCTGCTGTACGGGCGAGTTAGTACGGATTTCGACGCCAAGGTCTTCGCAGGCGCCCCGAAGTGCCTGTGTAATTGCGCCCATGCCGCCGATAACATGTCCTTGCCATGCCTGTTGCTCGGCATCGCCGCCGCTAAGCAGGTGAAACAGCAGCCCCATTGCTGTTCCTGGCTGATAGGGTCCGCCATGCTTGCCGTACAGGCTGTTCGACAGGATCAGGCGCTTGAGCTTGTCCGACTCAAACCGACGATCCAGGAACTCGCCAAGCGAGCCGGTGAGGAAGCGGACCAGGCCACTGATGTCGTCGCCGGATACGCCTCGAAAGCGCCGCCAGGTTTTCCATAGCTCTGCCAGCTTGTTGAATCCCGTGGCATGCAGGTCCGGTGGTGATTCGAGAAAAAACGGTTGCAGGTAGGCGGCGAGGCGTTTGAGTTCTTCCTCGGTCGCAAAGAAGTGCTCGACATCCTGCGGTGCGATGCGCTCGAGTTCTGCCCGCATCTTTTTCTCGTCGCTCCACCAGCCAACGACGTCGCCGTCATCGAAGGCGGCCTGGACACCCGGGTCGCATGCGACCATGCGCAGTCCGTAAGAGCCGAGCTTCAGGTCCCGGATAATGGTCGGACGCAGCATGCTCGCTATATAGGAGGCCGTCGAGACACGACAGCCTGGCGCCAGTTCCGGATCGACTTCTTCGGTCACTGCACAGCCACCCACGACATCCCGTCGCTCGAGCACGAGTACTTTCTTTCCGGCTTTGGCGAGATAGGCGGCGGCGGTGAGCCCGTTATGGCCAGCGCCGATGACAATGACGTCGTGTTGCATGTTCGGATTCGTCGCGGTTAGATGGAACAAGCATGTTAGACATTATTATCTTCCTCGCCTACATCGGCCTCGTGTTGGGTATCGGTCGTTACTGGTCGAAACGGGTCCACAGCACCGAGGATTTTCATCTGTGCGGTCGCCAGCTCGGCAGGTTGCCAGCATCTTTGAGCCTCGCCGCAACCGAATTCTCAGGGTCCGGGCTAATTGGCGGTGCCGGGCTCGTTTACGCGATCGGCCTGTCGGGAATATTCTGGAACTACGCGGCGATACCGGCCTACATACTGCTTGGCTTCCTCGTGGCGCCACGCCTGCGGCGCCTGCAGCTTACGACGATCCCTGAATACATCGGCATGAAGTTTGGCGTTAGCACGCAGCGCCTGACGGCGGTGCTTGAGATTGTCGAAGCTGTTGCGTTTGTTGCCGTGCAGATCCTCGTTTCAGCGCTGCTGCTCTCGGCGCTCTTTGGACTGTCCGTGCCGCAGGCATCGTTACTTGTCACCGCGGCGTTCGCGATCTACACGATGATGGGTGGCCTCTGGGCGGTCGTCTGGACCGATGCGCTGCAGTACGTCATCCTCATGGTCGGCATCATTGTTGCTGTCATCCTTGCCATGAACGCCGTTGGTGGACTCGACGGGCTGCAGTCCAGCCTGCCGCAGGAGCACTTTAGTTTTACGCAGCTTGGCCTGTGGACACCGCTCGCATGGGGTGCGCTGGCCTTGTACAGCTACGGCGTCGATCAGGCCTACATGCAGCGCGCACTCGCTGCCAAGGATGCCGAAACAGCCCGCTTTGCCTACATCTTTACGGGCTGCAACTACGTGATCTTCGGCGGTTGCGTCGCGATCCTCGGACTTGCGGCGGCGGCGTTGCTGCCCGGGCTTGCGGATGAGAACCAGGCTTTGCCGGAACTGGTCGCGCAGGTACTGCCGGAAGGAGTCCGCGCCCTGATCATGACGGCAATCATCGCCGCCACGATGTCAACGTCGTCGTCGTTCCTGGCCGCGGCTTCATCGCTTGCCGTGCAGGATCTGTATGAACCGATCTTCGGCGAAGGCGCGAGCGAAGAACGGCAGATTTTTCATTCACGAGTAATAACGGCGGTGTTTGCCGCCATTTCGCTTGGGATCTCGCTGGTCTTCCCGGGCGTGGTCAGCCTGGTGGTATTTGCGACGCTTGTGGCGCCTGCAGCAATTTTCATTCCCTTCATCATGTCGATATTCTGGGACAAGACGCCGGCACATGCCGGTTTCTGGGCGATCCTGGCGTCGGCGGCGGCCGGCTGTTCGTCGCAAATATTCTGGTACGACCAGGTGGGCGGCTGGCTGGGCGCCATTCACCCGCTATTTATTGCGCCGTTAGCGGCGCTCGCTGTTATGATTCCGGCCGCCGTCTTAAATAGAAACCAGGTCAGCAGAAGTAGATAACGTGCACGAAAAAGAACACGACTCACCCAAAACCTCTTTCGACCGCGCCACCACATTTTTGCGAGGTGGCGACGCCGTCATGGCAGAGCGAATCTGCCGACAGGCACTGAATGCGCATCCTCGCGACGCGAATCTGCTGTGCCTCCTCGGGGCATCGCTCATTCGGCAGCAGAAGCCCAAGGAAGCGGAACACACGTTGTCGCGTGCGGTCCGCATCTACTCTGATTTTTCACGTGCGCACGAAGGGCTTGCCGAAGCGCTGATCATGCAGGGCCGACTGGCTGAAGCACTCGAAACGCTCGAACGTGCTGCCGAGCTGGAGCCCGGTAGTGCGTCGATTCGCATGAAGAAGGCGAAAGTCCTGACGGGACTGGGCCAGGATGATGACGCCACGCGCGAGTTTGAAGAGTCGTTCAAGCTGACACCGCATCGCGAAGACCTGGTTCGTGGCCTGAATCTGCAACGCATGGGTAATGTCCGCGAAGCCGAGCAGGTATTTCGCGATGTGTTGCTGAGGGATCCCACCAATGTTGACGCACTGCGCCTGATGGCCGGCGTCGCCATGCGTGCGAAGCAGTGGGGCGATGCAGAGATGTTGCTCGAACGTGCGCTCGAACTCGCACCCGATTATTACCAGGGCTGGATGGACATCGGCATGGCTCGGCAGGAGCAGGACAAAACAGACGCCGCGATAGAAGCGTACCGGAATGTCATGCGGCTGGAGCCTCACAAACCAAATGGTTACACGTCTGCTGGAACCATATACGCAATGATTGGCGAGCATGACGAGGCAATGAACCTGCTGGAAAAGGCCGTCGAAATTGAACCGGGTAACTTCGGTGCATTGTCGGGGATGGGGCATGTGCTCAAGACCGTCGGCAAGCAGGACGAAGCGATTGCAAGATACCGTGAATGCGTGCAGCACAATCCGGACCATGGGGAAACCTGGTGGAGCCTTGCCAACCTGAAGACTTTCCGCTTTACCGATGATGACATTGCCGTCATGGAAAAACGGGCTGCGAGGGAATCGCTGGTAGAGGAGCAGCGCGCCAGTTTCTTCTTTGCGCTGGGTAAAGCGTATGAAGACAAACAGGATTACGATACGGCGTTCAGTTACTACGACAAAGGCAATGCAAACCGACGTGAGCGCGAAACCTATGACCCGGTGCAGACCGTAGACCTGCACGACAGCTTCATAGAGACGTTTTCGAAAGAGTTCCTCGCCGAACGCCGCGGCGTCGGGTGCCAGAGCAATGCGCCAATCCTCATCGTAGGTTTGCCGCGGTCCGGTTCCACGCTCATCGAGCAGATCCTGGCCAGTCATCCGGACGTCGAAGGGACGCATGAGCTGCCGGACCTTGGCCGTGTGGCGCGTTCGATAGGTCTGCATCGCGAAGATCGAAAGGTATACCCAGGCGTTACCCCCTTCCTGGATGACGCTGAGTTTGCCGCGCTAGGTGAAGAGTACCTCCGCCGCACGGAGCGACATCGCGAGACGGACCTGCCGCGCTTCACGGACAAGTTACCGAATAATTTCGCACACGTCGGCTTCCTGAGCCTCATTCTGCCCAACGTAAAAGTCATCAATGCCAGGCGCCATCCGCTGGACAGCTGCCTCGGCAGCTTCAAGCAGATGTTCGCCCGTGGTCAGCCCTTTACTTACGATCAGTTCGAACTGGCGGAGTTTTACGCCCAGTACCAGCGACTCATGGACCACTGGCATGCTGTGTTGCCGGGCACGGTGCTCGATGTGCAGTACGAAGATGTTGTGGATGATCTCGAGACGCAGGTGCGGCGTATTCTCGAGCACTGCGAATTACCCTGGAACGACGCGTGTCTGCGCTTCTACGAGAATGAGCGAGCTGTGAAAACGGCGAGTTCCGAGCAGGTTCGCAAGCCAATCTACTCGTCGTCAAAACACCTGTGGCGCCGCTACGAGGCGCACCTCGGGCCTATGATCGAAGTGCTCGAACCGCTGTTGCGAACCCTGCCACAGGACTGGCAGCCTGAACGTTACCCGGACTAGCGTCCCGCGACGAAATCGGGCGGCATGTAGTCGAAGATGAACGTGATGCGGTCTTCTTTACCGCTGTTGATGACGCTGTGCGTTTTTTGATTGTTGATCTCGTAGGCATTGCCGGGCGTCAGGCGGCAGGGCTTGCCGTCAATCGTAAAGCGCACGCGATTATTCGTCGTAATCGGCACGTGAATGCGGTGGCTTGCCCGAAATGTCGCATGACTGTCGAAATGCGGGTTGATCCGTCCACCTGAAAGAAGCTTTGCCGCCATGGCCCGGATGATTGTGCCGCCGGGCGGATAGAAGCGGCCAATCAGGTCGTGCATGACTGGAATAGCGGCGTCGGCCAGGAGGTCCCACCCCGCTTCCTTGCTTACCGCAAGGTCTTCCGGCGGCCCGTCGCAAAAGATCATGACCACGGATTGCGTCTGTTTGTGAACCTCGTAATCGTTTTGTCGATTGATATTCAGTAACCAGGCATCGTCATCGAGGCCAAGTACGGCGTCCACCAGTGGTCCAGCCTCAACCGGGCCAAGATCCTTAAGAGGTTGATCAATATTCATAGCGACGAGTACATAACAAAACCGATAACTGTTGCAACAGTGCAAATAGTGAAACGTAAAGGCCGCGCTATGCGCGTCCCCGTTGTTGTATTAGGGCAAAAAATGATAGTAGACTCGGGAGGATAGCAAGATTGTAAGCCACAACGACCAACGGGGGTTAGAACATGGCTGATGTCACGACTACGGACGGCATTCCTGTAAAGAGTGCTTTAGCTGTCGCTGTTTCGATGGCGGTCGCCGGACACGCGGACGACGTACAGGCTCAGGAGGAGGGCGCACGTAGCTCCGGCATCGAAGAAATCACGGTAACGGCTCGTAAGCGAGAGGAAAGCCTCCAGGACGTCGGCGGTAGTATCCAGGCGCTGACCGGTGATGACCTGAAGAACCAGGGTCTGCTGAATCTCGAAGATACGATTCGTATGCTGCCCAGCGTTTATCACCTCGGCAGTGTTGCCGGTGCGAACAAAATCATTTTCCGCGGCGTCTCGGATAACCCGGGCGCATTTATCGCAGCCTCGTCATCAGCCCTGTATATCGACGAACAGCCGCTCACACAGTTCTCTGTTAATCCTGAACCCCGCATGATTGACATCCAACGTGTAGAAGCACTGGCCGGCCCGCAGGGCACGTTGTATGGCGATAGCTCGCAATCCGGTACGTTGCGCATTATCACGAATAAGCCTGATCCAACCGCCTTCTCGGCAAACGCCGAGATGATGGTTCGCAAGGGCGACCAGTCGGCCATGAGTCATGAAGTCAGCGGCTGGCTCAACATGCCGCTGATTGAAGACAAGTTTGCTATACGTCTTGTTGGCTACACGGCCGAAGATGGCGGCTTTATCGACAACGTTCTGGGTGTGTCGCCCATGCGCGGTACGCGCGACAATGCCAATCTCGTACAGGACGACATGAACTCTGTCGACTTTACGGGCGGGCGTATTGCTGCGAAGTGGTTCGTCAATGATGCGTGGTCGGTTACTGCCAGCGCGATGCACCAGAAGATGGAGGCGCATGGCCAGAACGACTACGATCCGACCGTTGGCGATCTGCAGACTGTCAAATTCTTCAACGATACGCGCGACGATGACTGGACACAGGGAGCGCTGACCATTGAGGGCAGCTTCGGCAGTGTCGACGTCGTCTCGATCACGAGTTACTTTGATCGCAAGCTGGACTACGCGTTCGACCGGACGACGTACTCAGCGTACTTCAATTATAATTTCTGTCCGTCGTTTGCGACCTACTGCTGGTCGGGCTTTTCTGGTGCGGAGAGTCATTACTTCGGCGCCGGCGGCATAAACGTCAATCCGGACACCGGTTACCTCTACTTTTACTCAGCCCTGCCAAATGATCAGGATACGATCGGTTTCAACACGCAGAACCAGAAGAACGATCGTTTCACCCAGGAAATCCGCCTGTCGCAAAGCGGCGATAACTACCGCTGGGTGCTGGGGGCCTTCTACGAAGAGAAGAGCGAGTACTGGGAGTATCGTGCGCGCACGCCGGAGTTCCTCGAGTCGCTTTCATACGCCTACTGGACGTATCTCTACGCAGCATCCGGTGTCGATCCGTCCTGGTGGCTGTCGGTGGACGACACCGAGTGGGAGCAATGGGCTGTGTTCGGCAACTTTAGTTACAACCTCACGGACCGCCTCACCGCAGAGGTCGGAGCCCGCTTCTTCGACCAGGAAATGGACCGGTTTTATTACGTGGGTAAGCCCTTCATTATCCTGGACCCCAGTTCGACGAGCCCGCAGGGCGGCAATGACGACTTCGTTCCGAAGGTAACGCTCGAGTACACGATCGATGAAGACAAGATGGTCTACGCGCTGTATTCAGAGGGCTTCCGTGCCGGCGGTACCAACCGCAACCGCACGCCGTTCACGGTTTTCCCCCAGGAGTACGAGCCCGATCTTCTCAAGAACTTCGAGGTCGGCGCCAAGACGCGCTGGCTTGATGGTCGTTTGCAGATTAACGCAACGATCTACTCGGGTAAGTGGGAGAACTATCAAATCGAGGCGGTTGACCCGAGTTTCCGGGCTTGCGGGCCGGGTGAGGTTGCAGACGTCGATCTTTGTAACCAGCCCTTCCAGGTTATGGTCGCCAATGTGGGCGATGCCGAACAATTCGGTGTTGAGTTCGATTTGCGTGCCGCACCCAGCGACAGCGTCGACCTGGGTCTGAATATCGGCTACGTCAAAGCCGAAACGTCGGAGGCATTCGAAGTTACCGTCCCGGTACCGAAGGGTTCGCAGCTGCCGAATGTGCCGGAACTCAAGTACAGCACGTTCGCCCAGTTCAACTGGCCGGTCTTCCAGGGAGAAAATGTATACCTGCGAGGCCAGTACACGTGGCAGGACGAGTCAGTCAACCAGCTCGAGGCCATTGCCCCCGGCGCGCGGCTGGAGGCGACAGGTGCGCCACAGTACAAGCAGGATTCCTACGGCATCCTGGACATCCGGGCCGGATTGAGTTCGGACAACTGGAGGCTCGAGGGCTTTGTCAGCAATGTCATGGATGAGCGGGCTACTTTGTACAATGATTCACTTTTCCAGGACTTCTTCTGGGGCAAGCAGAGAGTCACGACAAACCGTCCGCGCGAATTCGGTGTGCGATTCTCGTATACCTGGCAGTAGACACCGGTAACAAGCAACAGGAAAGGGCAGCTCAGGCTGCCCTTTTTTTATTCGAATTCTTCGGGTACCAGGAAACCCCGGCTGACGAACACCCGCACGATGGCCAGCAGGTCGCGTGTGAGTTGTTCCGCCTCTGCGTCGGCGACCCTGGCAAACTCGGATACACAATCCCCGACTGTTCGTTCGCTGTTGAACAGGTTGATGAACGCAGCGACTGCTCCATCAATATCCGCTTCGGCCGACAGGCCATTGTTCAGGCGCAGGCGAACCCCGACCACGTCGTCGCTCGGCGGGGCCTGTTCTGCCGCCAGATTGCTGGCAAGGCTCAGTGTTGCTGCCAGCAGGGCTTCATCGTCGCAGGCTTCCAGGAAATCCACCGCCGCGATGCCGGCGGCAACGGCCTCGCCAGCGGGCTGTATGACATCGGCAGGCAAATTCTGGACATGCAGCCAGTTTGTGCCGTCGCGGCGCCGCAGTACGAGCATACCGGGGTGGATGGCACGAACATGGTGTCGCTCGAAGTAGCTAGTCCACTCGGATTCCAGGCCTGCATTGACCGACTCTCCTGACAGGTCGCCGGTTCTTTGCTGGGCGTAGGATGCAGGTGACAAGGGTACTGCGTGCAATACCCACGCATCACAGCCTCGTATCCAGCCGCTGATGCGGTCGACCCAGGCCTCGTTTTCGATTTCTACCCATTCGCAAAGCATCTGCAAGTGCGCACCCTCTTTAAGGTGGCGGGGCGCTTCCCCAACCAGCATTTTGCAGAACTCGTCGAGCTCCATCGCGTTGTCACGATAGACAAACGACTCCGATGGGCTGATTACGAAGGGAGGATTGCTGATGATGAGATCAAACTGCTGCCCGGTAACCGGCTCAAACAGGCTGCCCTCAATACACTCGACATTGTTAATGTCATTTAGCAGCGCGTTAAAACGCGTATACGCAATGGCATGTGGGCTGATATCGGTCGCGACGACGCGAGTGCTGTGCCGAGCTGCGAACAGTGCATGGATACCGCAGCCGCAACCAAGGTCCAATGTATCGTCAACCCTGTCCTGCATCGTCAGGAGGCGCAGGAAATTCGCTGAATGAGTGCTGGCCGGCAATACGAAGTCTTGGGCCTCGTCTGTACCCAGAATGCGAAACGCGTCGGATGCAAATAACAGATCGTCAACCGGAATAATGACTACGCGACCATTCATAATATCGCCGTCCGATTGCAGCAGGCCGGCATCGTGACAGAACTCCGCAACCACATCGGGCAGGAATTCGTCGACCGTGCTCTTGTCGACAGGCGCGCCAAGCAGAAACAGGCGGACGAGGACATTGAGCGTCGTTATTTGCCGGGAGTCGTCGAACATCTGTTGTTCTTCACCCGGAGCAGGCGGCCGGGCGCGGCCGATGCGCTGTGTCAGCTGCTCGGTGTTGTAGCCACAGGCATCGAGAAAGACGCGAAACTCACGGACGCGGTTTTGTTCTGGGATCTGGATCATGGTGGCGGTAGTCTAACCGAGGTTAGCGGTCCACTGGTATCATGACGTTTCGTATGAGAGGGACGGACAGGTATTGAAGACGCTGCGCGACGCCATTCGGCAAAAGGACTTTGTTGTCACGGCAGATTTGCCACTACAGTCAACGACGACGGCGGAGGAAATCGAAGCAATCGTCGCTGAGCTCGCGCCGGCAGTCGACGCTGTCCAGGTGATCGATGATCGTGAGGCTGCCGGCCACATGTCGTCGATCGCGGCGGCGGCTATTGTCCTGCGGCATGGCGTAGATCCGGTTGTCCACCTGACTGCCCGCGACCGTAATCGAATTGCATTGCAGGCAGAAATTCTGGGCGCCGCAGCGCTTGGCGTTACGTCGCTGGTTATTTCCCGCGGCGAAAAGCTGTCACGCAAAGAATTTCTGCGTGGCAAGGGTGTCTTCGACACCAACGAGACGCGTTTTATCGGCATGGCCAGGCGCATCAGTGAGGAGACGGCCCTGATTTCGCCGCCGGGGTTCATGGTGGGCACCTATGTAACGGTATTCGATCCAGCCGAAAGCTGGGAGGCCGCCCGTATCGTTGAGAGTCTGGATGCAGGCGTCAACGTTCTGTACACGCAGCCATGCCTGAATACGCGATTGCTGGGCACCTACATGGCAAAACTCGTCGAAAAGAAAATACTGCATCGTGCTTCGGTTATCGTTGAAGTGCCGTTGCTGGATTCGCATGAAAGCGCTCGTGACTACAAGAAACATAACCCGATCGCGTTGATACCCGAGGCGACAACAAAACGCATTATGGATGCAGAGGACGCGGCAGCGGAGGGGTTTTCGGCGTGTGTAGAGGTCTTGCGGGAGCTACGCGGTATTCCCGGGATATCCGGTGTCAATATTCGTCACGCGGGTAATGCGACTGCGGTCGCTGCAGCGATAGCTACTGCGGGACTATAGGGTAGGGCCAGACTTCCAACCCGTGAATGGCGTTGCGAACATCCATCGAGAAATTAACTGAGAACACGGTTTGGCCGCCGGCGAGATCGAACACGGTTACTGTCGATGGTGACGAACCGGCAGCGACGTAACGCTCGCCAATAAGACACAGACCGCGACCAAAACCCTGCCTCGCAATCTTCGAATCATCGATACCGGCAAACTCCAAATCAGCTTCGTCGTAAGTCGGATAGGCGAATCGTAGTTCGGCTCCGTCTCTTTTCACGTAGCGAAGGAAATTTGCCGCAGTATCGTTGAACACGACACCATCGTTGGTCAGGCAGGCATTGTGTACGCCTTCCGGTAACTCAACCTGCGACTTCAGGCTGGAACTCGGGGCCAGGCTGATAATGCCGCGCGTTCGCAGGCCTGCAAACGAGAGTCCCCTGGCACTGCAGTCGACATAGTTGATGTGTAATTGATTTCGGGCCGGTGGCCCGGCAGTAGACTTAGGGTCGAAGCGATGCGCCTCCCAGTTGCCGTCGATCTTGGCGACATGCAGGCCCCAGGAAAACTCTTGCGCAGACAGATCAAAGGCGAGAATACTGTCGAAACCAGTGCTGGTTACATACAGTTTGCCATCGTAAACACAGATTTCGTGGCAGTGCTTGAGGTAGGGGTTCCGGAATGAGCGCAGTTTTGTGAACTGCTGGTCGTAAACGAACAGCTCATCGCTTGCGGCGATGTAAACTTCCCCATTGTGGAATGCGATGCCGCGAAGGCCGCGATCCCAACCTCTTCCTGACCAGTCGATATTGGCGGTATTCCAGTCCACAACCTGGTTTACAGATTGCGTGGCCGGATCAACAATGAACACGCCGCCGTGGCTCTGGCCCTGCTCACTGCCGCGCACGACGGAGGTCGCGATCAGCGGCGGTATATCGGATACTGTGCGAATTGATTCGGACATGGGCATGGACCGTACATGACGGAAGTGGATTCGACAATCGTTGCGTCGACCTGGACGCGACCGCTGCAGCCACCGGTGAAAATACCGGACAACGCAGACATCGTCATCATCGGTGGCGGAATTGTCGGCGTCTCCACGGCGTGGTTTCTCGCGAAGCAGGGCATCAAGGTCGTGTTGTGCGAGAAGGGCCATATTGCGGGCGAACAATCCGGACGCAACTGGGGCTGGGTGCGCGTCCAGGGGCGTGACACTCGGGAGATTCCGATGATGCTGGAGTCGCTACGCATCTGGGATACGCTCGAACAGGAGACCGGCGAAGATGTGGGCTTTGTTCGGCGTGGCTGCTATTTCACTGCGAGAAGCCGCAAGGAACTGGAGTCGATCGACACATGGCTCGGGATCGCCGATGAGTACGGTATTGAGTCACGCGTGTTGTCGGCCAGCGAGATCAGGAAACACCTGGGTGAGTCACCGGTCGACTGGCATGGAGCGCTCTATACAGAGGCCGATGGTCGTGCGGAGCCGCACAAGGCTGTGCCTGCTATCGCGCGTGCCGCAGAGCGCGCCGGCGCAACGCTACTCACGTCATGCGCGGTGCGCGGCCTGGAGACCAGCGGCGGCAGCGTGTCCGCCGTCGTAACCGAGCACGGCACCATCCGCACCTCCACGACATTGTGTGCTGCGGGTGCATGGTCGGCCCTGTTTTGTCGGTCGTTGGGCATCGCCTTACCGCAGCTCAAGGTTCGCGGGACGGTGGCACGCACCGCCGCCTGCGAAAACGTGCTCGACGGTAATGTGTTTGATGAGCTTCTCGGAATTCGTCGTCGTCAGGACGGCGGCTATACGATTGCGCACGGAACAATCATCAAACACCCGATAACACCATCGACGCTGCGCTGGAGTATCAAGTTTATTCCTGCCTTGCTGCAGGAACTTAAAGTGCTGCGTTTGTCGATCGGTAAGGAGTTCCTGGAAGAGTGGCGACTGCCCAAGAGCTGGGAGCTCGACGAAGTGACGCCGTTTGAGAAAACGCGTGTTCTTGATCCCGAGCCGGACCCGGGTGTTCTCCGGGGAATACGTAAGAACCTCGACAAGATGTTTCCGCAGCTTGCCGAGACGCCCATTGTTGAGAGCTGGGCGGGGATGATCGAAATGACGCCGGACGTTGTGCCGGTATTCAGCGATGTGCCGAAGCTGCCGGGGTTCCATATCGCGACCGGTCTAAGTGGGCATGGCTTCGGGCTGGGGCCCGGCGCTGGCAAAGCGCTTGCGGGCATGTTGACGGGTAACGACACGGGTATTGACCTCGAGCCGCTCAGGTACGGTCGTTTCTTTGACGGTAGCCCGATTCGGCCGCAGTCGAGCATTTAATAGAAGGTTCTTTACGTGGCACATGCAAACGACCCAGGGCATCCCGATAGCTATTACGTTGCGACAGCGAAAGGACTCGAAGACAGACCCGCCCTGGAAGAGGAGCTGACGGCCGATGTGTGCGTCATCGGCGCAGGCTTTACCGGCTTGTCGGCGGCGCTGAATCTCGCCGAGCTCGGCATGAGTGTTGTCGTGCTTGAAGCTGAACGTGTCGGCTATGGCGCGTCCGGCCGCAATGGAGGGTTGGTTGGCAGCGGACAGCGACAGGACGTGCTGGAGGCAGAAGAACAATTTGATGTTGCCCGTTCGCGGCAGTTGTGGAACTTCGCCGAACTCGCGAAAGATGAAATACGAAACAGGGTCGAGAAGCACAATATCCCCTGTGACCTGCAAAAAGGTCAGCTGGTGGGCGTTCACAAGAAACGTTACCTTGGCTGGGCACAGGAGTTGGCCGATGCGCTTACAGAACGCTACGACTACCCGTTTTGTCGCGCGCTCAATGCGGAAGAGACACATGAGTATGTAGCGACGAGTGATTTCGTCGAGGGTCTCTATGATACGGAGGCGCTGAATCTGCATCCTCTTAACTACACGCTTGGACTTGCCCGGGCGGCAAGCGATGCCGGCGTTCGTATTTTTGAGAACTCGCGAGTGACCTCTTACACGAGAACGGATCCGGCTGTGGTCACAACGGTAACAGGCAAAGTGACCGCATCATTTGTCGTACTGGCCTGCAACGGCTATCTCGGCAATCTCGAACCACGCTCAGCCGGCAAGATCATGCCGATCAACAACTTCATGATCGCCACGGAACCGCTGGGTGAGGACCGCGCTCGCGAGGTGATCAATGGACGCTTCGGCGTGCACGACACACGATTCGTCGTGAACTACTTCCGAATGTCCGATGATCACCGCCTGCTGTTTGGCGGTGGTGAGAACTATCGGCCCGACTTTCCGAAAGATATTGCGAAGTTCGTACGCCCGTACATGCTCAAACTCTTTCCTCAGCTGAAGGATGTCGGCGTCGACTACGCGTGGGGTGGCACGTTATCCGTTACGGTGAATCGTTTGCCACATCTTGGGCGCCTGGAGCCCAATGTGTTCTTTGGCCAGGGCTATTCAGGACACGGGATCATTACAGCGAATTTTGCGGGTAAGGTCATTGCTGAGGCAATTGCCGGCGTCGCCGGTCGCTTCGATGTCTTTGCCAATTTGCCGATCCACACGTTTCCAGGTGGCACATTGCTGCGTTATCCAGGCATGGTTCTTGGCATGTTGTACTACACATTGCGAGACAGGATTTAGCGCGCCATGGGCATTCGAACGGCCGTAGTTACCGGCGGTGGTCACGGCATAGGCCGAGCACTCTGCCGGCGCCTGCATCGCGATGGCGCGAAGGTGGTTGTCGTCGATGTTGATGCGGCGGCGGCAGAGACGGTGGCTGCCGAAATCGGCGGCGTTGCGCGCGTCGTCGACGTCGCAGATGAAGCCGCAATAAGCACGCTGGTTGACGAAGTCGAGCAGGACATCGGAACCATTGATTTCTTTGTTTCCAATGCGGGCGTCGGGTTCGGCGACGGCGAAAGCGGTGCCATCTCGGCTGAAGGCGGACTCAATCCGGTGGATGATCGTTGGGAGGTCTGCTGGCGCATCAACGTCATGGCGCATGTCTACGCCGCTCGGGCCCTGGTACCTCGCATGCTTGAACGCGGCGGTGGGCACCTGGTTAAT
>Ga0316201_10000318_pt1 | contig 25962 bp, 27 predicted proteins | sample CS6wburrow_MG_FD_204516 | JGI IMG/M metagenome (GOLD analysis project Ga0316201, IMG submission 204516) | Coastal sediment microbial communities from Delaware Bay, Delaware, United States - CS-6 worm burrow | ecosystem: Environmental > Aquatic > Marine > Coastal > Sediment | place: USA... | reverse complement strand
ACGCCGTTGAAGAGCCGGCACTGGCTGCTGTTGGGCGTTGGGTTCAGTACCTTTAGCTGGCCGGTGCTGGCTGTCGTCGTTGCCTGGTTGCTGGCCTGCGGAGCTCGTGAGCGGTGGGATATCGACGTCAATTGGTGGCGATTCAATACCGTACAAGTCTTTATCGGCGGGCTGACCGTCGTCGCCTTGCTGAGTGTCGTTACCGCGCTTCCTCAGGGGCTGCTCGGCACGCCGGACATGCATGTGACAGGGCATAACTCCTATGGCAACGTGCTGAGCTGGTTCGCGGACAGCAGCTCAATGGCATTGCCGCTTGCGACGGTGATATCGGTACCGCTCTGGATTTACAAGGCGCTGATCCTGGCCTGGGCGCTATGGCTCAGTTTTGCATTGTTGCGTTGGCTACCGTGGGTTTGGCAGTGTTTCAGTCGTCATGGATTCTGGCGGTCGAGGAAAGGCGATGCCGTGCGGCACACGGCAGAGGGGCAGGAATAATGACGCCAATGCGTCTTCTTTGGGCGGTCATCTTCTTCGGCGTACTCATCTGGTCGGGCATCGAACCGAAAGATTTTACGACATGGTGCCTGGAGGTATTTCCCGCCGTGCTCGGTGCGTTGGTATTGTGGTTGACTCGCGAACGATTTCCACTAACCACGCTGGTCTACGTCCTGGTCCTCATTCACTGTGTGATCTTGATGATCGGCGGCCACTACACCTACGCCGAGGTACCGCTGGGCGACTGGTTGCGTGACGTGGTGAATGGTTCCAGAAACAACTACGACAAACTCGGCCACTTCGTGCAGGGATTTGTGCCTGTGATTATTGCCCGCGAACTCATGATCCGACTGGAAATTTTCAGCTCTGCGGCCTGGCGCAATTTCTATATTGTCTGTTTTTGCCTGGCGTTCAGCGCGTTCTACGAACTGATCGAATGGTGGGTTGCTTTGCTTTCCGATGAAGCTGCCGAAGCTTTTCTCGGCACCCAGGGCTATGCGTGGGATACGCAGTCGGACATGGGGTGGGCGCTATTTGGTGCGGTGCTTGGCCTGGTTGCGCTTGGCAAGTGGCATGACAGGCAGCTGCGAGAGCAGGGCTTCACAAAGACGGACTGAGCAATGACAAAGCGCGTGTGGCTCATTGGAGTGTTGTTGCTGTTGTCCGGTGCCGCGTCGGCGGCGGAGTGTGTCGTTCTGTTGCACGGCCTTGCCCGATCCGCGATGTCGATGAACCCCATGCAGCGGGCGCTGCTGGAGGAGGGATTCGAGACAGCAAACATCGACTATCCATCACGCGCCTACAGCGTCGAGGAGCTTGCCGAGATCGCCATCCCCGAGGGGCTGGAAGCATGCCGCTCGTTTGACGGCATCGAGACCATCCACTTTGTTGCACACTCACTCGGCGGCATCCTGCTGCGCCAGTATCTTAGCCAGAATGACATAGCCGAACTGGGTCGCGTAGTGATGCTGGGGCCTCCGAACCAGGGTAGCGTGGCCGTCGACAAACTTCGTGACTGGCCCGGTTTCGACTGGCTCAACGGGCCTGCCGGGCTGCAGCTGGGTAAAGGGGAGGAGAGTGTGCCACTCAAGCTGGGGCCCGCGACATTTGAACTCGGTGTAATTGCCGGTAACCGCACCATTGACCCGATTACATCCGCGGTGCTCGAGAATCCCGACGATGGCCGGGTGTCAGTGGCGGATACCCGGCTGGACGGCATGACGGATTTTGTCGAGGTCGAGCACTCACATGCATTCATGATGCGTATGCAAGAACCAATACAGCTAACGGTACGCTTTCTGAGAAACGGTACCTTCAGCGAGTGAAGAAGATCGCCTACCTGACCATGGCGGACATGGGCGATTTCGTGACCGACTTTCATTTGAGTTTCGCACCGATGAAAGAGCTCGGTTGGCAGGTCGAGACTGTGGCCTGGCGGTCAAAGCTCGACTGGAACGAATTCGATGCCGTCTACATCTGTACGCCGTGGGATTACCCGGACTTTGCGCAGCAATTCCTCGACGTGCTTGCCGCCATCGATGCTTCGCGGGCTCTGCTCATCAACGACCTGGCGCTGGTGCACTGGACGCTTGCGAAAACCTACCTCCGGGATATTGAGGAGCGCGGCAGTACGATCGTGCCAAGTACCTGGCACGACGGATTCGAGTCCGTGATTGCGGCCGACCTGTTTGCTGCACATCAAAGCGAACGGATCGTAATCAAACCGACCGTCGGCGCGAATGCCAAAGATACGTTTGTTCTGACGAACCCGATTAGCGACGAGCAGCTCAGCGAGTTGCGGCAAGTTTTCGCGAACCGTGCATTTCTGGTGCAGCCTTTTATCGAAAACATCCAGGTCGAAGGGGAATTCTCGTTGTTCTTCTTCAATGGCCAGTACAGCCACGCGATTCAGAAAACGCCCAAATCCGGCGACTTTCGCGTCCAGGAGGAGCACGGTGCGAATATCAGTCCTGTGAGCCCGCCGGCTGCGTTGTTGCACACGGCAGGCGAGTTGTTCGCGCAGATAGAGCCAGTGCCGACCTATGGCCGGGGCGATTGGGTCCGGGATGCGGATGACCGGTTTTTGCTCATGGAGCTCGAGCTCATCGAGCCGTCACTCTATCTACGCACTGACCGCGGCGCCGCCGCCCGATTTGCGCGAGCGCTTGACGAGCGGTTTAAGGTATTCACCAGTAAAGGAGCCGCTCGCTGACGCGACCTGTTCGGGCGTACCCGTGGCAACGACACGACCACCACCGTCGCCGCCTTCCGGACCGAGGTCGATGATCCAGTCCGCAGTCTTGATAACGTCGAGGTTGTGTTCGATGACGACGATCGTGTTGCCGTGGTCGCGGAGTCGATGCAAAACACCAAGCAGCTGCTCGATGTCGTGAAAATGCAGGCCGGTCGTGGGCTCGTCGAGAATGTACAGGGTATTGCCCGTATCTCTCTTCGATAGTTCTTTGGCAAGTTTTACGCGCTGGGCTTCACCGCCGGACAGCGTAGTCGCGTTCTGACCGAGGCGGATATACGTGAGCCCGACATCCATGAGTGTCTGCAGCTTTCGCGCTACCACTGGCACATTTTTAAAGAAATCGGCGGCATCCTCCACCGTCATCTCGAGTACCTCGTTGATATTCTTGCCCTTGTAGCGAATCTCGAGCGTTTCCCGGTTGTAGCGCTTGCCACGGCATACGTCGCAAGGCACGTATACGTCCGGCAGGAAGTGCATCTCAACCTTGATGACACCATCGCCCTGGCAGGCCTCGCAACGTCCACCCTTGACGTTAAAGCTGAAGCGCCCGGGCATATAGCCGCGAGAGCGGGCTTCTTGTGTCCCCGCGAACAACTCGCGAATAGGCGTAAACAGCCCGCTGTACGTCGCCGGGTTGGATCGTGGCGTCCGGCCTATCGGGCTCTGGCTGATATCGATCACACGATCGATATGCTCGAGCCCGGTTATTTCGGAATGAGGCGCCGGGTTGCGGCTGGCGCGATTCAGCGCCTCCGACACAGCCTTGTAGAGCGTGTCATTGATGAGCGTTGACTTGCCTGAGCCCGACACGCCGGTGACACAGGTCATGAGACCGATCGGAATGGAGGCATTTACTTGTTGCAGGTTATTGCCGGTGGCGCCGATGACAGAGATTTGCCTGTCCGGGTCTTGTGGCGTCCGTTCCTCCGGAACCGCGATGGCACGTGTCCCTGACAGGTATTGGCCCGTCAGTGAACGCGGCTCAGCCCTGATTTGCTCCGGCGTGCCCTCGGCTACAACCTGGCCGCCGTGCACGCCGGCGCCCGGGCCGAGGTCGACAACATGATCTGCCAGCTGGATCGCCTCTTCGTCGTGCTCGACGACGATCACGGTGTTGCCAAGGTCACGCAGGTGCGTGAGCGTGCCGAGCAGGCGTTTATTATCGCGCTGGTGCAGCCCGATGGACGGCTCATCGAGAATGTACATGACGCCAACCAGGCCGGATCCAATCTGGCTGGCAAGACGTATGCGCTGGGCCTCACCACCGGACAGGGTTTCTGCGCTGCGATCCAGCGACAGGTAGTTCAGGCCGACATCCGATAAGAAACCAACGCGTTCGCTGATCTCCTTAACGATCTTGTCCGCCACCGAGGCGCGCCAGCCCTCAAGCTTCATGGTGCGGAAGAACTCACGTGCATGACCGATGGAAAGACCGGTGATCTCCGGGAGCGATCGGTCAGCGACAAACACGTGGCGCGCAGCCTCGTTAAGCCGCGTGCCCTTGCAGTCCGGGCAATCCTGGCTGTTCAGAAACTTCGAAAGCTCCTCGCGCACGGCACCGGATTCAGTTTCCCTGTAGCGGCGTTCGAGATTCGGCAACACACCCTCGAAGCGATGCAGCTTCTTGATCTGCATCCCGCGCGAATTGGCGTAGAAGAACTCGATCTTCTCCTTGCCGCTGCCGTACAGGACAACATCCTGAAGTGTCTTCGATAGCTCATTGAACGGCGTCTCGATATCGAATCCGTAATGCGACGCCAGGCTCGTGATCATCTGGTAGTAATAGGTTGTCTTACGGTCCCAGCCGCGAATCGCACCACCGGCAAGCGACAGCCCCGGATTCACAACAACTCGATCCGCATCGAAAAACTGTTTGACACCGAGGCCGTCGCAGCCAGGACATGCGCCGCTCGGATTGTTAAAGGAAAACAGACGTGGCTCGAGCTCGGTAAGGCTGTACCCGCAAATGTTACAGGCGAAGCGGTCGGAAAAAACGATCTCCTCCTGTTGCGGGTCTTTCATCCAGGCAACGCGGGCAACGCCATCGGCAAGGCGAAGCGCGGTCTCGAATGACTCCGCGAGGCGTAGCCGAAGGTCGTCCTTAACCTTGAAGCGATCGACGATGGCCTCAATCGTGTGTTTCTTGCGCAGGTCGAGCTCCGGAGGCTGGTCCAGCTCGTAGATCTCGCCATCGATACGAGCGCGGATAAACCCTTGCGCCTGCAGGTCAGCCAGCAACTGCACATGTTCGCCCTTGCGATCGGCCACAACTGGCGCCAGCAGCATCAGACGCGAATCTTCGGGCAGTTCCAGCACATGATCGACCATCTGGCTGACGGTTTGCGCCTCGAGCGTGATGTCGTGGTCCGGGCATCGCGGGGTGCCGGCACGCGCGAACAACAGCCGCAGGTAGTCATAGATTTCGGTGACCGTGCCAACCGTAGAGCGCGGATTATGCGAGGTCGACTTCTGCTCAATGGAAATCGCCGGTGAGAGGCCATCGATATGATCGACATCCGGTTTTTCCATCATCGACAGGAACTGTCTTGCATACGCTGACAGCGATTCAACGTAACGGCGCTGTCCTTCCGCATAGACAGTGTCGAAAGCCAGCGAGGATTTTCCGGACCCTGACAGGCCGGTGATCACGATGAGCTTCTCTCTCGGCAGGCTGAGGTCGATGTTGCGCAGGTTGTGTGTCCTGGCGCCGCGGATATCGATCGTCTTCATAGAATTAAGGTATTGCGAAACAACCTGCTAATATACGCCGCCGCGCATCTTCGGCGCAAAGGAACCGTGCGAGTGATTTCACCGAGCCCCGTAACCAGTGTCGCGATGCAGACCTCGGAACGACGTTCCGTACTGGTCGTTGCGCTGATTGCCGTGATTCGTATGTTCGGGCTTTTCGCGCTGCTGCCGGTGTTGTCGCTGTATGCCGCCGAGTTGAGGCACGCGACACCGCTTCTGATCGGGCTGGCCGTTGGTGGCTATGGACTGACCCAGGCGGGCTTCCAGATACCGCTCGGGGCGCTATCCGATCGCATCGGCCGAATCCCCGTTATCCTGCTTGGACTCGCGATTTTCGCGGCCGGCAGCGTGCTGGCGGCGATGAGCGACTCGATCTACGGTGTTATTGCAGGACGCCTGCTGCAGGGAGCGGGCGCTATTTCGGCAACGCTGACGGCACTGATCGCAGACGCGACGCGTGACGAGATCCGAACGCGATCCATGGCGGTGATGGGTGTCGGTATCGGCATGTCCTTCATGCTGGCGATGATTGCAGGTCCGCTGATCGCCGCGAAGTTTGGCGTGGAAGCCTTATTCTGGATGGCGGCCGGACTGTCGATCGTCGCTGCCGCGATGCTGGCACTGCTACCCGAGATCCCCAAGCCGAAGACACGCGAGAGCTGGAGCCTGGTGCCGGCGCTGCGCGCCGACTTGCTGAAGATAGATTTCTACTTCTTCCTGCTGCACACAATCATGACGGCTACGTTCGTGGCGCTGCCGTTCCTGCTGACCGAGAGGCTGGAAATGGGGCTCACGGACCATTGGAAAATGTACGTCGGTGCGCTGTTAGCCTCGCTGCTGGTAACGATTCCGATGATTCTGAAGGACCACCGCCAGGGCCACAGCTACCTGATCGGTATCTCCGTTGTCATGATCCTGGTGGCGGAACTGCTGCTGGCGTTTGCCGGAGTCTCGGTGGCACTGGTACTCATAGCGCTGGTCATGTACTTCGCCGGCTTCAATTTTCTCGAGAGTGGGCTGCCCGCGCGCCTGTCGACAATGGCTGATGAAGACGTTCGCGGCGCATCGCTGGGCGTCTTTTCAGCCGCGCAGTTCCTGGGCGCCTTTACGGGCGGCCTGATCGGTGGTCGATTCCTGAGCCAGGGCAACCCGTCCGACGTGTTCTTTGTCTGTATGCTGCTTGCAGCGCTGTGGCTCGCGGTTCAGGCTTTCGGCCACGGAAGCCGGCAAACGACCTAAATCGGCTGGAGCAAGCAGAAATCGGGCTGGCTTTTGGTCGGTCAGGCTCTACAATAGGCTCCCCTCGCTGGCATCAAAGCCGGTCAAACAACAGCCGAACACAATTAATTAGGGGACCGATATGGCCCGCGGAATAAACAAAGTCATCATTGTCGGTAACCTCGGGCAGGATCCCGAGACGCGCTATATGCCAAGCGGCGCGGCGGTTACCAACTTCACAGTTGCCACCAACGAGTCCTGGAAGGACAAGCAGACCGGTGAGCAGAAGGACCGCACGGAATGGCACCGTGTCGCGATGTTCAATCGCCTGGCCGAGGTCGCGGCCGAGTACCTGCGCAAGGGCTCGCAGGTCTACATCGAGGGCAAGCTGCGCACACGCAAGTGGCAGGGCCAGGATGGCAACGATCGCTACACCACGGAAATCATTGCTGACGAAATGCAGATGCTCGGTGGCCGCGGCGAAGGCGGCGGCGGGAACTTCGGCGGCAGTCGGGGTGGCAACAAGCCCAGCCAGGGCGGTGGCAACGCGCCGCCGCAGCCCGGTCCGGACGATTTCGACGACGACATACCGTTTTAGACGAATTCACGGCGCAACAGCTGCTCGAAGCCGCGCGGTGCATAGCCTGCGCGGCTTTCGCGCTTAAGCGATAGCGAGTTTTCACTGCAGGCGTGACCGCATCGCTGCCAACGGCGAATTCGCGACGTTACGGGGTAAGATCAAGGGTATGAGCAAGAAGCTGTACATCAGGACCATGGGCTGCCAGATGAACGAGTATGACTCGGACAAGATGGTTGACGTGCTGCGCGCGTCACATGGCTACGAACTGACCGACACGCCAGACGATGCTGATCTTCTGCTCGTAAACACCTGCTCGATACGTGAGAAGGCGCAGGAAAAGGTTTTCTCCGAGCTCGGTCGATGGCGCGCGCTCAAGGAGAAGAACCCGAATGTCAGAATCGGCGTCGGCGGCTGCGTGGCGAGCCAGGAAGGATCCGGTATCACGGAACGAGCGCCTTTCGTCGACATGGTATTCGGCCCGCAGACGTTGCATCGATTGCCGGAGATGATCGACAGGGTCGCTGCGACCGGCGCGCCCGTTGTTGATATCTCCTTTCCGGAGATCGAAAAATTCGACCGGCTGCCGGAGCCGCGCGCCGAGGGCCCAACGGCGTTCGTGTCCATCATGGAGGGCTGCAGCAAGTACTGCAGCTTTTGCGTTGTACCGTATACGCGCGGCGAGGAAATCAGCCGTCCGTTTGACGATGTAATTGCCGAAGTAGCGAGCCTTGCGGAACAGGGTGTGCGCGAGGTGAACCTGCTCGGACAAAACGTCAACGCCTACCGCGGACCGATGCACGATGGCGGCATCGCCGATCTCGCAACGTTGATCTACTACGTCGCCGTCATCGATGGCATCGATCGTATTCGCTTCACGACCTCGCACCCGGTCGAGTTCACCGACAGTCTTGTGCAGGCGTATGCGGAAGTGCCCAAGCTCGCGAGTTACTTGCATCTGCCAGTGCAGCACGGATCGGATCGCATTCTGACAGCAATGAAACGCGGACATACGGTGCTCGAATACAAGCAGAAGATTCGCAAGTTGCGCGAAGCCCGTCCGGACATTTCCTTGTCGTCGGATTTCATCGTCGGTTTTCCCGGTGAGACCGATAAAGACTTCGAGGCGTTGATGAACCTGATTGCTGAAATTGGTTTCGATCAGTCCTTCAGCTTTATTTATAGCGCGCGCCCCGGTACGCCGGCGGCGAGCCTCGCCGACGATACCCCTACGGATATCAAGAAGCAGCGCTTGCAGATCCTTCAGGCGCGCATCAACCAACAGGCCATGCAAATCAGTGAAAGCATGGTAGGCACGACACAGCGAGTCCTCGTTGAGAAACTTTCAAAGAAGAGCGCGAGCCAGGTTGCAGGTCGCACAGAGAATAATCGCTGGGTAAATTTCGACGCCGATCCGTCCTGCATTGGCGAATTCGTTGATGTCGTTATTACCGAGGCGCTGCCGAATTCGCTACGCGGCCGGCAGGCACTTCCCAAGGCACGCGCTTCAGGGTAATCTGCGAAGCAATGGTCTATTGCATTAATAGATATCTCGCCACGCAAGAGCTCGCCAACGGCGGCGCCCCTGTCATCCTGACAGGTAGTTTTTCACAAAGAGGTTTTGAATACAGATCTTGAATGCTGTCAGGATTTTTCGGGACGTAGTCCTTGAGCCCGCCGATAACAACCGTCTCGCAAACCTGTGTGGTCAGTTTGACGAGCACCTGCGACAAATCGAAAGTCGTCTGGACGTTGAAATTGCAAGCCGCGGCAACCGCTTCCGTGTCACCGGCCCTCCCGGCGCGGCTGAGGTTGGTGGCGATGTGCTGCTCTCCCTGTTTGAACTGACCGACAGCGAAAGACTGGACCCCGAGCGGGTGCACATGCTGCTGCAGGAATCTTTCATGAATGATGATGACGCCACACCGCCACCGACAGAAGATGCCGACGACGAGGTTGTGACCATTCAGACCCGGCATAAACTGATACGCCCGCGCGGTGCCAACCAGACGTCGTACATGGCCAGTATTCAGCAGTACGATCTTGCGTTTGGCATTGGACCTGCGGGAACGGGCAAGACTTACCTGGCTGTTGCGAGCGCGGTTGATTCGCTGGAAAGTGAAGCGGTTCGGCGTATTGTGCTGGTGCGGCCTGCGGTTGAAGCAGGCGAGCGTCTCGGGTTCTTGCCGGGTGATCTTTCGCAGAAAGTCGATCCCTATCTGCGGCCAATGTACGACGCGCTATACGACATGATTGGCGCAGAGCGCGTCACACGATTGATCGAAAGAAACGTTATAGAGATTGCACCACTTGCATTCATGCGCGGGCGCTCACTGAATGAGTCGTTCGTAATTCTGGACGAAGCGCAGAACACCAGCGTAGAGCAAATGAAGATGTTTCTGACGCGCATCGGTTTCGGCTCACGCGCCGTCGTTACCGGCGATATCACGCAGATCGATCTGCCTGCAGGAAAAGAGTCGGGCCTCAAGAACGCCACCGACGTACTGAAAAACGTCAAGGGCGTGAGCTTTACGTACTTCACACCGAAAGACGTGGTGCGTCATCAGCTGGTGCAGCGAATTGTCAGAGCTTACGAAGAGAGCGATCGACGCGCTGATCCCGACAAGTGACGCAAGCAGTCTCACTGACCGTCGATGTCCAGGTGGCATGCGAGAATCCCGATATTCCTTCGGATTCACAAGTCCGCGAGTGGATACGGCGCACGGTTGAAGCGGCGGGGGCATTGCTGCCGGAAGGCGCTGAAGTCTCGGTTCGCTTGGTCGATACAGATGAAATGCGTGCGTTGAATCGTGACTATCGCGAACAAGACAAAGTGACCAACGTATTGTCTTTTCCTGCCGGCGAGGTAGCCGGTTTGCCAGGTGATGCGCCGACTGCGCTGGGCGATATCGTTGTTTGCGCCGCGGTCGTCAGTGAGGAGGCCGCCACGCAGGGCAAGGAGTTGGCCGCTCATTGGGCGCATATGCTGGTTCACGGTGCGCTGCACCTGCTTGGCTACGACCACGAAATGGATGCCGAGGCGCTTGAAATGGAGGGTCTTGAGACCCGGATTCTGAGCCAACTCGGCTGCCCCGACCCCTATCTAGAGTCATGACAGAGACCTGTTAAACTAACTAACTATGAACGAAAAACCGCCAAGTACGAGCGGCCCAGGAACACCCGGACTTGTTGCGCGCATCAAACGCGCGTTCAAGGGGGAACCCTGGAGCCGCGATGAAATACAAACATTCCTTCGGACCGAGATCGATCTCGACGCCGAAGAGAAAAGCATGCTCGCCGGCGTCCTCGACGTCTCCGAAACCCAGGTCCGCGAAGTCATGGTGCCTCGCTCGCAGATGGTGGTTATCGATATCGAGCAGGAATTCGATGAGATTCTGGCGCTGATCGTCGAATCGGGCCATTCACGGTTCCCGGTGATTGGCGAAGATCGCGATGAAGTATTGGGGGTCCTCCTTGCCAAAGACCTGCTGCGCTACTTCGGTTCGGATGCGGCGAAAGAGGTCACGATCCGCAAACTGCTGCGCCCGGCTTCGGTCATTCCGGAATCAAAGAGGCTTAATGCTCTGCTCAAGGAATTCCGTGCCAGTCACAACCATATGGCGATCGTCGTTGATGAATACGGCGGCGTTGCGGGCCTGCTGACAATTGAGGATGTGCTCGAGGAAATCGTTGGCGAGATTGATGACGAGCATGACCAGGAAGAGGCGGAGTTTATTCGGCCGGACGGTGATCGCAACGGCAAGCCCAGTTTCGCCGTGCGGGCGCTGACACGCGTTGAGGACTTCAACGAATACTTCAACTGTGAGCTCGAAGACGAGGAGTACGACACGATAGGCGGGCTGGTAATGCATGAGCTTGGACGGTTGCCGCGGCGCGGCGAGAAGATCCACTTCGGTGGTTTCGAGTTTGCCGTAGTTAAAGCGGACAAGCGGCGTATCGATGCGCTGCAGGTTCAGCGACGAGACGACTGAGCGCTGTGGCCAAGGATATGCACCCCGCGCTTCTGGTGCCGGCCGACCGGCCTGCGCTCAGCCGTTTCATAGCGTTTATTCTGGGCTCTGCCATGTCGCTCAGTTTTGCGCCTTTCGGCCTGTCGATACTCGCGCCACTTCTGTTGCTGCCGCTGTTGTGGGTATGCATGCACGTATCGCCACGGGACGCGTTCGCACATGCCTTCTGGTTTGGCCTGGGCATGTTTCTTACAGGCACCTACTGGATCTACATCTCTGTCCACGTTTTCGGAAATGCGGCACTCTGGATCGCGCTGTTGCTGATGGTCGGGCTGGCCTTGATCATGGCGGTCCTGGTCGGCATTGCAGGATGGTTGATCAGTCGCCTGTCACAGGGGGAGACCTGGTTGATGCTCCTCGTCGCGCCTGCTGCCTGGGTGCTTATCGAATGGACGCGCGGCTGGATCTTCACCGGTTTTCCATGGCTGGCGTTAGGCTACAGCCAGATAGATAGCCTGTTTGCCGGGTGGGCGCCGGTACTCGGCGTCTACGGTGTCTCATTCATGCTACTGGTCAGTACAACGTCGGTGATCGTGACGTTAATGTCGACCGGCGTACAGCGCATCGTTGGCCTGATCGCCGTACTGTTGCCGTGGTTGATGGGCGGCTTGCTACTGCTTCCGGAATGGACCGAGCCGTCGGGTAAACCAATCCGCGCGAGCATTGTGCAGGCAGGCGTTTCCCAGGATAAGAAATGGGACCGCGATCAGCTGAAGCCCATCATGGAGTTCTACCGACGATCGACGCTGAGCGTTGCGGACAGTGAAATCGTGGTTTGGCCCGAGGTGGCGATCCCCGCGCTGGATGATCAGGTCACGTCCTACATCAACCTGATTCGAAACGATTTGCGCGGCAGCAAGCGCAGCGTTGTGTTCGGCATTCTGGAGCGCAGCTACGATCGGGCTCCCGAAGGGAAGATCTACAACAGCGTCTTCCTGGTCAGCGGAAAGACGCCACAGCCGCAGGCCTACCGCAAGCGCCACCTGGTGCCTTTTGGCGAGTACTTCCCCGTCCCCGACAGCGTCCGAGAATGGATGAAGATGCAGAACCTGCCGCACTCCGATCTCTCGCCCGGAGAAGACGTGCAACCCCTGCTAGAGGCTGCGAACGGCGCCCGGCTCGCGGTCGCAATTTGCTATGAAGATGCCTACGGAGCGGAACAGCTTTACGCGCTTCCTGACGCCGGCCTGCTGGTTAATGTTAGTAACGATGCCTGGTTTGGCGATTCGATTGCGCCGCACCAGCATCTTGAAATCGCCCGTATGCGCGCGCTCGAGGTCGGCCGCAACGTGATCAGGTCAACCAACACCGGTATCAGTGCGTTCATTGGCGCCGACGGAGAGCTGCTGGATGTTGGCGAACAGTTCGAAGCGGAGCTTATGACGGCGGACCTCGAGCCAAGGCGCGGCATGACACCGTACGCGAGCATGGGCAATACGCCAATCATCGCCATCAGCCTGTTCATTGTTGCCGGCTTCTGGGTGCGACATCGAGGTAACCGCTAGCGTTCTCGCGTCGTCGCAATACCCTCACAAGCTGCGAATTGCAGCCTGTTCATGTAGGCTTCGGAGTTTTCCCGACGACACAATCGAAGCGACACCGATGAGCACCCCCTATCAGCCAGAAGCCGTTGAAAAGACGGCCCAGGAACACTGGGCCGACGCGCGCAGTTTCGAGGTTTCTGAAGACCCGGGCAAAGAGAAATTCTACTGCCTGACGATGTTCCCGTATCCAAGCGGCAAGCTGCATATGGGGCATGTCCGCGTGTTCACCATCAGTGATGTCATCGCACGTTATCAGCGTATGCAGGGCAAGCATGTACTGCAGCCTATGGGATGGGACGCATTTGGTATGCCTGCAGAGAACGCGGCGATACAGCGTGGCGTGCCGCCGGCGCAGTGGACCTACAACAACATCGACGACATGCGTGGTCAGCTTAAGCGATTGGGATACGCGTACGATTGGACGCGCGAGGTCACGACCTGTCGTCCGGAGTATTACCGTTGGGAGCAATGGCTGTTCACTCGCATGTTCGAGAAGGGGCTCGTGTATCGCAAGAATTCGGTCGTCAACTGGGACCCGGTTGACCAGACGGTACTCGCCAATGAGCAGGTCATCGATGGCAGGGGCTGGCGTTCTGACGCACTGGTTGAGCGTCGCGAAATCCCGCAGTGGTTCATGAAAATCACGGCCTATGCAGACGAGTTGCTGAGTGAGCTCGACCAGATGCCCGGCTGGCCCGAATCGGTCAAGACGATGCAGCGCAACTGGATTGGCAGATCCGAAGGTGTCGAGCTGTCGTTTGACGTCGCTGGCGAAGATGAGCCGCTGACGGTCTACACGACGCGTCCGGATACGCTGCTTGGCGTCACCTATATGGCGGTTGCAGCCGAGCACCCACTGGCGGCGCAAGCGGCGCAGGATAACCCGGATATCGCTGCGTTCATCAAGGAGTGCACGACAACGGATGCGGCCGAAGCGACGCTTGAAACCATGGAAAAGAAGGGCATGCCGCTGGGTATCTCGGCAACCCATCCCATCACAGGGGACGATGTGCCGTTGTGGGTGGCGAACTTCGTGCTGATGAGCTACGGCACAGGCGCCGTTATGGCCGTCCCGGGCCACGACGAGCGGGACTGGGAATTCGCGCGAAAACACGGCATCCCGATAAAGCAGGTAATAGCGCCCGCCGACGGTACGGAGATCGACATCGACGAGGCCGTGTTCGTTGACAAGGGCGTCCTGGTTAACTCCGGCAAATACGATGGCCTGTCCTCGGAAGAGGCATTCGATGCGATCGCGGATTTCTTCGAGGAAACGGGTCGTGGCGGCAAGACGGTCAACTACCGTCTGCGTGACTGGGGTGTTTCGAGGCAGCGCTACTGGGGTGCGCCGATTCCGATCATCTATTGCGATGATTGCGATGCAGTGCCGGTGCCCGAAGACCAGCTGCCGGTGGTGTTGCCGGAAGACGTCGAATTCACCGGCGTTGGCTCTCCACTGCGTGAGATGCCGGAGTTTTACGAGGTCGCGTGCCCTGAATGCGGCAAACCTTCGCGCCGTGAAACCGACACTTTCGACACTTTCGTCGAGTCCTCGTGGTATTTCGCCCGTTACGCCTGCCCGGACAATACCGAGAAGATGCTGGATGAGCGCGCCCGCTACTGGACGCCTGTCGACCAATACACCGGCGGTATCGAGCATGCCATCTTGCACCTGCTTTACTCGCGTTTCTTCCAGCGCGTCATGCGCGATGAAGGCCTGACCGATGTGGCTGAGCCATTCGCCAACCTGCTGACGCAAGGCATGGTGCTGAAGGACGGTGCCAAGATGTCGAAGGCCAAAGGCAATACCGTCGATCCGCAGGAACTCATCGCTAAGTACGGTGCCGATACGGTTCGCCTTTTCATGATGTTTGCGGCGCCGCCGGAGCAAGCCCTCGAATGGTCCGATGACGGCGTCCAGGGAAGCTTTCGTTTTCTGAAGCGATTCTGGAATGCGGTTGCCGATCACGTGGCAGAAGGCCCGGTGGCTGCCGCCCCGGACGAAAATCTCAATGAGAAGCAGCAGGAACTACGCCGCAAGACGCACCAGACGATTGCCAAGATTAGCGATGATCTGGGTCGGCGCAACAGCTTCAATACGGCCGTTGCAGCCGCAATGGAGCTGCTGAATGCCATCAACAAGTGCGACGACAAGAGTGATGCTGGCCGGAGCGTGGTTCAGGAAGCGCTCGAGTCGGTCGTACTGATGCTGTCACCGATCGTACCCCACATCTGCCATGCCTTGTGGCAGGAGCTTGGCCACAGCACGCCGCTGATAGATCAATCGTGGCCGCAGGTCGACGAGGCTGCACTCGAAGTTGATCTGATCGAAATGGTTGTGCAGGTCAACGGCAAACTGCGTGCGCGCGTTTCGGTACCTGCGGATGCGGATAAGGAGGGTATCGAGAAACTGGCTATCGCCGACGAAAACGTACAACGATTCGTCGCTGGTAATGATATTCGCAAGGTCATCGTCGTGCCCGGGCGATTGGTCAATATCGTTGTCTAGGTTACTTGTCGTTGCTGCGCTTGTGCTGCTTTCGGGCTGCGGATTTCAGCTTCAGGGCATGCTTTCGACGCCGGCTGAGATGCAACGCACGTACATCGTAACGGACGATCGGCATAGTCCGTTCTATCGCGAGCTGCGTGCGCAGCTGCAAACCGCGGGCGTGCAACTCGTTGATTCAGCAGTAGAATCGACTGGCACGTTTTCGATCCTGTATGACGAAACCGACCAGCGGGTGTTGTCTGTTTCAGCGCGCAATGTGCCAACGGAATACGAGGTGTATTACACCATTCGATATTCGATTGACGGTGGCGGCAAGACGCTTGTCGAACCGCAAACGTTGACGTTGACGCGCGACTACACCTACGACCCGCTGCTCGTGCTCGGCAAGGCGCGGGAGGAAGAGCAGCTTCGTGAGGCGATAGTAAAGGACCTGGTGCGTATCGTCCTGAAGAAGATCTCGACCTTGTAGCAGTCCCGTGGCGGAGATTGCAAACGACGCAGTACTTACCGTCGCGGACGCAGCCCCGGGGTCGCTCGCGGCCCTCCTGGCCAACTACGAACTCAGCCTTGTTGTTGAGAAAGATGGCGCGCGCATAACGGGCAGTTACTGGGGAGAACCGGAGGCGGGCATCATTGGCAAGACGGTTTATGTTCGGCGCGATACTCCTATTCACTCTTTATTGCACGAGAGCTGTCACGTCATTTGTATGGCCGGGAATCGTCGCAGCAGCCTCGTGCGCGACGCGGGTGGAGATGATCTCGAAGAGTCGGGCGTCTGTTACCTGCAGATCGTTCTTGCCGACTACTTACCGTGCTGTGGAAGTGCTCGTCTGATGGAGGACATGGATGCCTGGGGTTACAGTTTTCGGCTGGGCAGTACTGCGGAATGGTTTTCGCGCGATGCCGAGGATGCAAGAAACTTTCTTATCAATCATGGTCTTCTAACGCCAGAGGGACTGCCAGTCTTCAGGCTTCGGGCTTGAGGGCGGGCTCGGTGTATAGTCAGGTATGGCCTGGTTTCGTTTTCCCTTGTACTTTATTGCGATCGCCTTCATTACCTGGGCGTTGACGCAGATGGAAATCGCGTCGCCGGGCAGCCTGAAGCTGCATGTCGTTGTTAGCGATACCGACGTTCTTGGTACCAGCGAGTTTTCGCCGGTTGAGATTATCCAGGCCATCATCCTCTGCCTTTGTGGCCTGCTAATGAGCTGGGTTGCACGTTACTGCCCGTCGCAACGGCCAATTGCGTTCGGCTTCGGCGGGTTAGCGTTGATCTTCTTCGTTCGTGAGTCTGATTACTTCCTGGATCGTTTTGTCGCTGACAACGCATGGCAGGTTCTGATCGCTGTATTCGGCGCCTTGTTGATTGTGTATACGTACCGGCATCGCAAGCGCCTGAAGATCGCGCTCGCGCGCATCTGGCCATCACCAGGCCTCACGCTGTTATTTGCAGGTGCTGTCATCCTGTTTGCATTTGTCCTGCTTGTCGGCCACGAGCCACTCTGGCAGTCCATACTTGGCGATACTTATCTGCGCGTGACAAAACTCGCGATTGAGGAGTTCATGGAGTTGATGGGCTACTACCTGTGGATGGTCGGGACCATCGAGTACGCGTTCGAAGCGCGTGCCATTGCCTACCGGGAGCCGCGGCCTGCTGCACGACGGCGACGGGATACACGACGTCGCAAGCCGAGGCACAAGAACTGAGTCACCCAGCGCAGTTATTTGTGCCCGTGCTCAGCGGAACGAGGCATAGCGGGCCCCTGCAAAGCAAAGCCTAGAGAATTGTAGGGTTAGGCGCATCGCCGTAAACCTCTTCGGGATCGAATACCTTTTCAGTGTCCGTCCACTCGAGGTTCACTTGACCGTCGGCCTGTTTGGCTGTGAAGTCCTGGCCGATCGGAACCTTGCGGTAAAAGCAGCTGCGGTAGCCGACGTGACAGCTGGCGCCGCCAGCCACATCAACTCGCAACCAGATGCAGTCCTGGTCATCGTCCACCAGCAGCTCACGGACGGCTTGCACGAGCCCGCTGGTAGCGCCTTTGTGCCACAGGACCTGGCGGCTGCGGCTGTAGTAGTGGGCCTCACCCGTCTGGATGGTCAGCTGCAGGGCCTCGGCGTTCATGTAACCCTGCATGAGCAACTCGCCGCTGGTGGCATCGGTTGTGACGACGGTGATCAGGCCACGGTCGTCAAACTTGGGGGCGAGATCGTTACCTTCTTCAACCTGCTCGATGCTTTGGCGGGCTTGAAATTTGACGGGCGCGACAGACATTTAGGAGTCCTTGGTTGAAATGCATGCGGTCGGGAAGAATACCGATCGTAGCGGTCAGCAGCAATATTGCTATCATTGCGTTCCTTTGAACGCGTTACCGAGACATCATGACCATACAGCTGCACGATACCCTGCGGGGCAAGAAGATCCCGTTCGAGCCTCAGATCCCGGGCGAGGTGACGATGTACCTGTGCGGTCCGACAGTCTACAACTACGCTCACATTGGAAATGCACGTCCCGCAGTCGTTTTCGATCTCCTGGCGCGCGTGCTGCGCCGCCGTTACAAGCTGACGTTCGCGCGCAACATCACGGATGTCGATGACAAGATCAACGCTGCTTCAATCGAATCGGGCAAGCCCATCGATGAAATCACAGCCGTTTACATCAAAGCCTACAACGACGACATGGGTGCGCTGGGTGTGCAGCCACCCGATGTAGAGCCCAGGGCAACCCAGCACATCGATGTGATGATCGAGATGATCAAGTCGCTGATCGAAAAGGGCAACGCCTATGTTGCCGAGGGGCACGTGCTGTTCGACGTGTCGTCGCACGGTGAGTATGGCGAGCTGTCCAGGCGCGACCTGCGAGAGATGATTGCCGGTTCGCGGGTCGAGGTCGCCCCGTATAAGAAAGCCGCACAGGACTTCGTCCTGTGGAAGCCGTCGACACCGGACCTGCCGGGTTGGGATTCGCCGTGGGGGAGGGGTCGGCCGGGTTGGCACATTGAGTGCTCGGCGATGGCGGAAAAACACCTGGGCGATACGATCGACATTCATGCAGGCGGCCAGGATCTCGTGTTTCCTCATCACGAGAACGAATGTGCCCAAAGTCGCTGTGCACACAATGGAGCACCGTTCGCCCGCTACTGGCTGCACAACGGCTTCCTGAGTATCGATCAGACCAAGATGTCCAAGTCACTGGGCAATGTGCTGCTCGTGCATAACCTGATCGAGACAATTCCCGGTGAGGTGATTCGGCTCGCGTTACTTAGTGCGCACTACCGGCAGCCGCTCGACTGGTCGGCTGAGAGCATGCAATCCGCCCGACGCATGCTCGACCGTTTGTACGGCGCCGTCAGAGGCATCGAAGTGTCTGACGAGGCCCGGGCCGCGGCCGAGATTCCACAAGCGCTGATCGATGCGCTGGAGGATGACCTCAATACGCCGAAGGCAATGGCTGAGTTTTTTGCCCTGGCACGCGCTCTCAACAAGTCGAATGATGCGACGGAAATGGAGGCGCTCGCGGCCTCGATGTATGCGTCCGGGGAGCTGATGGGCCTGCTTCGCAGTGACCCGGAAGACTGGTTTGCCGGCGACGTCGACGGGGAACTGACGGCGGATGATATCGAGGCGCATATCGCTGAGCGCAATGAGGCGAAGGCTAAGCGTGACTTCGAGCGTGCCGACGCCATTCGTGAGCAACTGAAGCAAGCCGGTGTCGAGATCCAGGACAGCCGTGAAGGGACGACCTGGCGCCGGAGCGTCGTTGCCGATGACTAGTGAAGTGCAGGCCGCGCAGCGCGAGGTCATCGAGGAATTCAGTCTTTTCGATGACTGGATGGACCGTTATCAGTATCTCATCGACCTCGGTAGACGACTGCCGGAGTTTCCAGAAGAGTTGAAGACAGACGAGCACCTGATACGTGGCTGTCAGTCACAGGTGTGGTTTGTCCCCGAAGAAAACAACGGGCGACTGGAGTTCCGCGCGATCAGCGACGCGGCAATTGTCTCCGGACTCATTGCATTGCTGTTGCGCCTCTACAGCGGCAGGTATCCACAGGATATTCTCGATACTCCGCCAGACTTCGTAACGGCGCTTGGGCTGGAGAGCCATCTGAGTCCAACCCGCAGCAACGGCCTGTCCTCAATGCTGCAGGCGATTCGAAAGTTCGCATCCGAGGCAGTGCAGGCAAGCTGATGCCAGGAGCAGTCAGCCGATGGCTTGCGCAGCCGCTGATCTGGCTGGTTAAGTTGTACAGGCTGGCGATCTCGCCGTGGCTGGGCGGCAACTGTCGGTTTCAGCCAACCTGTTCGAACTATGCGATAGAAGCCCTGCAGCGGCACGGAGTGTTGCGCGGAAGCTGGCTTGCGGTGCGGAGGATTGCCCGCTGCCACCCCTGGGGTGAATCCGGTTACGACCCGGTGCCGGGCGACGGTGACGATGAACATTAAGCCTGCTGGCGTGCTTCGCGCGATCGCGTACCCGCTATCAGAGTCAAACGTGCTTGTCCCATTGATCTTCTTCTGGCTGATGGTCTCATTCGCCAGCTGGGCAGGGTTATTCGGCCTGCTTCTCATGCTCCTTGTCGTCCCCGCCGTGTTCCGTTACCAGATGATCCTGCTTGAGGCGCGTGCCAAAGGGACAACGCCTGCGGTACCGGGGATCGAGTTCTTCAACTGGTTTGGCAATGCCTGGACCTTGTTCCCGGTCGTGACCGCGATCGCTCTGGTCTGGGTCACGACGGAGGCGAGCGGGGCTTTCGGGATTGCCGGTGGCATTGTCGCTCTGATATTCGCTGGCGTTTTCTTTCCGGCGTCGGTAGCGATCCTCGCAATCACGCACTCGCCACTGCAGAGCCTCAATCCCGTGGCGCTTGCGCGGCTGCTTGGGACCTGTGCCGAGACGTTTTGGCTGGCGATAATATTCTTGCCCGTCTTCGTCTGGCTGTCCATTGAGGCCGAGCAACTGCCGATGATGCTGGCCACCCTCTTGCAACTACTGCTGTCTTTCTCTTTCTTCTCGCTGATCGGGAGTCTCGTGCAGCCTTACGGCCTGATCGAGAACATCGATCTGCCAGCGTCGCTGGAGCCGGACGCAGCCGCGGCAGCCGATGTGCTGGAGAAATCGCGTAAGGACGCACTGAGTCATGCCTATGGATTCGTCAGTCGCGGCAATCGCGAGGGCGGCCTGCAGCATCTGTTCGGCGAGATCGACGAGGATCCAGATCCGACAGCCGCATGGGCGTGGTATTTCGAACAGATGCTGGCGTGGGACAGTCCGGTACCGGCGCTGTTTTTTGCGCAGCATTATGTTCATGACCACTTGCGGCATGGTGAACAAGTACCTGCTGTCAAACTCATCATGCGTTGTCGCCTGATCGACGAGCAGTTTCGGCCATTCCCCGAGGATATTGCTGCCGCGATTGCAGCGGCCGAGGCCTGCAAGAATCCGTCGCTGGCCGCCGACCTGCGGGGCTTTTGACGGGTAATTGAGGGTTTTTGCGGCGCCAATGCGTTGTACAATCACGATTATGGACAAGCGACTCCTGACAATTCTGCGTTGCCCCGTGAGTCACAAAGGCCTGTCGGTACTGAAGAAGGACCGGTTGGCGCAGCTGAACGCCGCGATCGGCACGGGTGATCTCGTCAACAACGAAGGGAACAAGCTTGCCGAACCCCTGGCGGAGGCCCTGGTTACCGACGATGGCAAACGCGCATATCCCGTGGCGGACGGCATCCCGGTGTTGCTGGAAAGCGAGTCAATCGCTATGGAGCAGATTGCTTGAAGTTGTCGGCAAACCAGCTCTCGTCACACCTCAAGAAGTCCCTCGCACCCTGCTACCTGGTAACCGGTGACGAGCATCTGCTGGTCTCAGAGGCGCTCGACGCAATTCGGGAAGCGGCTCGGGAGCGCGGCTTCGGCATGCGCGAGCTGCATGTCGCTACCACCGGTTTTGATTGGGCACAGCTGCTGGCGTCGAGCGGCAACATGTCACTGTTTGCCGAGCAACGCATCATTGAGCTTCGATTGCCGACCGGAAAACCGGGCCGCGCCGGCGGGCAGGCTATCGTCGAGCTGGTCGAGCGAGCGGGGCCGGAGACACTGTTTATTGTTACTGCGCCGAAGCTGGATCGTGGCGCCGCGGCGTCGAAGTGGGCCAAGGCACTTGCACAGAAAGGCGTCAATCTGACGATCTGGCCAGTTGGCTTGCGCGAGCTACCGGGCTGGATAGCAGGCCGTATGCGTGCGGCCGGGTTGCAACCGGACCCGGATGTTGTTGCGCTGATAGCGGGCCGCGTCGAAGGCAATCTTCTCGCGGCGGGCCAGGAAATCGAAAAATTGCGCCTGCTTCTCGGCGAGGGCCCGGTAAGCGTTGAAGATGTCAGCAAGGCCGTGGCCGACAGCAGCCGTTATGACGTCTACAAGCTCGCGGACGCCGCACTTGGAGGCGATGCGACGCGAGCCGTCAGGATTCTCGGTGGCCTGCGCTCAGAGGGCGTCGAGCCGGTCATCGTGATGTGGGCACTCACGCGCGAATTGCGAACCCTGTCCAGGCTTGATGACGTCGTCCGCCAGGGCGGTAATCTGAGCAGCGCGATGCAGAAGAACGGCGTCTGGAGTAGCCGCCAGAGCCTGGTTCGTAGCTGTATGCAACGGCACAAGCAGGGTGCTTTTAATCGCATGCTCAAGGCGACAGGACGGGCTGATGCGGCGGCGAAGGGACAACGGGGCGGTGATCCGTGGCAAATGGCGTGCGATATCGTCATCGGGATGGCACGCCAATGACGCCTATCGGTGTTTTTGGTGGCACCTTCGATCCCATTCATTACGGCCACCTGCGCACGGCTTTCGAGATGCTACAGGTGCTGCGGTTTGATGAGGTCCGCTTCATGCCTTGCGGTGACCCGCCGCACAGGGGAACGACGTTTGCCTCGGCGAGCGAGCGCCTGCGAATGGTAGAGCTGGCGACAGCCGGTCAAGACGGCTTTGTCGTCGACGATCGCGAAATACGTCGACAGGGGCCCTCGTATTCGATCGATACTTTGTGGTCGTTGCGAGACGAATTTCCTGATCGCGCACTGGGACTCATTGTCGGCATGGACGCATTTCTGGGACTACCCGGATGGCATCGCTGGGCCGAGTTCCTCGATGTCGCCCACATTATCGTTGCGCACCGGCCGGGCTGGAAGGCGCCCGACATGGGGCCGCTGGGGGAGATGATCACCGAATTTGGTACGCACCGTGTCAATGATCTGCATACGGCACTGAATGGTCGTGTTCATATTCACGCCGTAACGCAACTGGAGATCTCGTCAACGGAGATCCGTGAGCTGGTGGCTGCCGGTCGTGATCCGCGGTTCCTGATGCCCGATGCGGTTCGCGACGAGATAACGGCTTCTGGCTGCTATGCCTGACGGGCCAGGGGCGGATATTGAACGACAGGTGCAAGGTTGCATGAAACTTACAAGCAAAAGGGAGTCCAATTTGAAAATTACTGAGAACTGCGCATGAACAGCGAGAAACTGGCCGAACTGATTATCGAGGCACTTGATGACGTCAAAGCGAAGGATATCGTCAAACTCGATGTTCGCAGCATGACCACAGTTACTGACTTCATGGTCGTCGCCAGTGGCACTTCCAATCGTCATGTAAAAGCGCTGGTCGATAACGTCGCCGAAAAAGCCAAGGACGCAGGCTGCCGTCCGGTTGGTATCGAAGGTGAGGAAGGTGGTGAATGGATTCTGCTCGACCTGCAGGATGCGTTGGTGCATGTGATGCTGCCGAAAGTGCGCGAGTTCTATAAATTGGAGAAACTCTGGTCAATCGTCCCCACGGGTGACGCGACGGCCACCGAAGGTTAGGGCTCGGCTAATGCATATCCGGCTATTGGCCGTTGGGGATCGACAGCCGGCCTGGGTCGACGATGCCTTCGGTGCCTACACGGAACGCTATCCGCGGGAGTGGAAGTTTCGGTTGGACACAATTGCAACAGCGCGGCGGGGCAAGAACGATAAATCGGACAAAGCAAGGACTGCAGAGGGAGTGCAAATACTGGCAAAGCTCGCGAAAACCGAGCAGGTCGTCCTGCTTGACGAGCGCGGCACGCAGCTTAGCAGCCTGTTACTGTCCGAGCGCCTCGCAGACTGGCAACGCGACAGTCGCAATCTCAGTTTCATCATAGGCGGACCGGACGGCGTTTCCGACGCCTGCAGGCAACGTGCGGACTTCTCCTGGTCGCTCTCTCGCTTAACCTTGCCTCATGGACTGGCAAGAGTACTTTTTGCCGAGCAACTATATCGAGCCTGGTCTTTGCAGACGGGCCACCCGTATCACCGAGCGTGAGAAGTGGCCAGTAAACCCACACCTCGCTTGCACCTTGCTTCGTCGTCGCCACGACGTCGTGAGATTTTGGAGGCGCTCGGGCTCAAATTTACTGTTGCTTCGGTAGACGTGGTAGAGGAACTGGAAGCAGGCGAGTCCGCCGAGCAGATGGTACTCAGGCTTGCAGCTGCAAAAGCCGCCGCGGCCGAGGTCGAGGCGACGCGAGTTGTCATAGGCTCCGATACGGCGGTCGTTCTTGGCGATGAGGTGCTCGGCAAGCCCTCGGGCCGGGACGATGCGGTCGCGATGTTGCTGAAGCTCTCGGGCCGACGCCATTGTGTATTGACCGGTGTAGCGGTTCGCGGGCCGCAGGGTGTGCAGACAGCGCTGAGTTCGACGGAAGTGCTTTTTCGAGAAATCAGTCAGGACGAAGCGCTCGCGTACTGGCAAAGTGGGGAACCTCTCGACAAAGCCGGGGCGTACGGTATACAGGGTCGCGGCGGCGTTTTCGTGGCAGCGATCAGTGGCAGTTATTCCGGCGTGATGGGTTTGCCGGTTTACGAAACGGCGCAGCTCTTGCGGACGGCGGGCATTGATACCTTGTTGCAACGGAAAGACGATGGCGGATGAATCGCTAAAAGAAGAAATTCTGATCAACGTGACGCCGAGCGAAGTGCGAGCCGCCTTGCTGGAAAACGGGGTCCTGCAGGAAGTCTATATTGAGCGGTCGGTGCGGCGCGGGCTGAATAGCAACATCTACAAGGGTTGCGTACTGCGGGTGCTGCCTGGAATGCAGGCGGCCTTCGTCGACATCGGCCTTGAGCGCACAGCATTCTTGCACGCCTCGGATATCGCCGCAGGTCGTGGTGAAAACGGCTCCACTGAGCAGATGAACATTCGTGACCTGGTCCGTGAGGGCGACGAGATAATGGTACAGGTCGTCAAAGACCCCTTGGGTAACAAGGGTGCGCGCCTGACGACGCTTGTGACGTTGCCATCCAGGCATGTAGTGCTGCTTCCCTTTAGCGAAGCGGTCGGGATCTCGGCGCGTATCGAGGACGAGGACGAGCGTGAGCGGCTGCGCATCATGACCGAGGAAATCCTAGCGGATCGGGGTCTGTCTTGTGGGGCGATCGTTCGCACTGTTGCCGAAGGAATGGACAAGCGAGCGTTGGAGGCCGACCTGGAATACACGATCAGGCTGTGGCAGGTCGTTAAGGAACGATACAGCAAGAGTCATGTAAAAGAGTTGATTCACGAGGACTTATCGCTGCCATTGCGGGTCCTGCGGGACATGGTGACCAGCGACATTGAGCGCATCCTGGTTGATTCCGAGGAAGACTTCCACAGCATGCGGGATTTCGCAGACACGTATTTGCCGCATATCGATCCAGCGCTGGAGTTGTACCAGCGGCGCCGGCCTATTTTTGACATGCACGGGATCGAGGATGAAATTCGCCGTTCTCTGGATAGAAATATACCATTAAAATCAGGCGGTTATCTTATTTTTGATCAGACGGAAGCCATGACGACCGTCGACATAAACACGGGCGGTTACGTCGGCCACCGCAATCTCGAGGAGACCATCTATCGCACCAACCTCGAGGCGGCTGTGGCGATCGCGAGGCAGCTCCGCCTGCGTAACCTTGGCGGCATCATCATCATCGATTTCATCGATATGGAAGAGGAAGAGCATCGCAGCAACGTTTTGCAGGTGCTCGAGCAGTCGATGGCGCGCGATCATGCTCGCCACCAGGTCATGCCGGTGTCTGCGCTCGGACTGGTCGAGATGACGCGTAAACGTACGCGAGAGAGTCTGCAGCACATTCTGTGTGAGGATTGTCCAAGCTGTGCGGGCCGTGGATTTGTGATGACGGCCGAGACCGTTTGTTTTGAGATTTTTCGCGAGATCATTCGGCAGTCGCGACAATTCGAGTTTGATGAAGTACTGGTACTCGCGCACCAGGATGTTATCGAACTGCTGCTCGATGAGCAGGCTCGCAGTCTTGCAGAGCTGGAAGAGCAAACAGGCAAGTCTGTTCGACTGCAGACTGAGTCGCTTTATCTTCAGGATCAGTTCGATGTCGTGTTGATGTAACAATCGGATAAGTTTCTAGTCAATGAAAATATTCCTTCAACGCCTGTTCAAATTCTTCGCCTACACTGCGGCGGGCGTTGTCATATTGCTGGCGATCGCAGTTGGATTATTTCGGCTGTTCCTGCCGCGGTTACCGGAGTACCAGGAGGACATCAAGAACTGGGCGAGCGC